>Ga0208036_1000011_pt1 | contig 225705 bp, 158 predicted proteins | sample June2015DPH_11_1_2_FD_184706 | JGI IMG/M metagenome (GOLD analysis project Ga0208036, IMG submission 184706) | Peatland microbial communities from SPRUCE experiment site at the Marcell Experimental Forest, Minnesota, USA - June2015DPH_11_100... | ecosystem: Environmental > Terrestrial > Soil >...
TGTCGCAAGACCAACTAAATAGACGACAAAAGCAGATGCCAAGGGGTACGCTACACGCATACAGGGATACGTGGCCCTGCTTGGTTTTGGTATGACCTGAATGATGAACCATATAGATGCTGCAATGCCAATGATTGGGGAAAATAATTTATAAAGTATTGAGTTCTTTTTCATAACGAACATTTCCTTTCTGATTTCGAATATCATCTGACACATTATTAACTTAGCTGCAATAAAGGGTGTCAGATGTTGTCTCGATTTGTACAGTTACGTACTGTTTATTATTTTGATTAACCGACAAATATTGTCGTTGAGCATCTCTCCCCGCCCAAAATAATTGATTCGTCAATTCTCACATTAACTTTCTTTTTGAGTAGCAGTATAACCATAGAGAGAATATTCATGTTTGCCGTTTTAACCTGAAATTCTCCGTCATAAAGTTAGCCTTTGCCCTGTCAACTGTAATTCCTTTTTTCGCACGTAGTAATTCAACAAAACCCGTGCATTATGGAAAGTAATTCGTTTGAGAATTAACCATTTTTGTCTTGTATTCCAAATACCGATATTGCAGGCTTGAAATATCCACTATCAAACCTAAGGCCTAACAATATATCAACCTGTAATTCGATTAATTCAACTCAAGCATCACAACTGATTTAGCTGGAACTATTATGTTCACTTTTTCTTTTTGCAGGCGGGCACCTGTAAAAGTTTTTATAATCACTTCTTCAGGTTTACCGAAATCATTGTATGCACTCATTTTTTCTGCGGTAATAATTTCACCGCTTACATTTGAGACCGACGTTCCGCGCAGCTCACAATTCAAGTCCTGAGCGTTCACAGGATCCAGATTTACGATGCTTATATGTATTTTTCCGTTCTTACTCTTCGAAGCCGAAACGTTTAACGCCGGGATTTTCTCGGCACCGTTTGAATAGTCGGCACTTTTTATATTGATGGGTAGCATCGTGGCATCTTGATGTACTGCATACATTTTAAAAACATAATATGTCGGTGTCAGTACAATATCTTTATCTTTCGTTAAAATCATCGATTGCAATACGTTTACCATTTGTGCGATGTTTGCCATCTTCACGCGTTCACAATGATTATTAAAAATGTTAAGGTATAATCCGGCCGTCACTGCATCGCGTAAAGTATTCTGTTGAAAAAGAAACGCCGGATTATCACCTGGTTCGACATCGAACCAATTGCCCCACTCGTCTGCCATCAGACTAATTTTCTTCTCAGGATCGTACCGATCCATAATGATAGAATGTTGATTTAGATTTTCATCGACAACGACGGTCTTGTTCATTGTACTGAACCATTCACTCTCAGTAAAATTAATTGCTGAGCCTTTCTTTAGCCAGTCATGACAAATCGTATAGTAATGATACGAATATCCCTGAATGAGTCCATTATATTTGCTTACACTTTTCATCAACGTTTCTGTCCAGTTCAGATCATCCGAGGTGCCGCCTGAAATAATTTTATACTCGCCCGAACAAAACGTCGAAAAATGTTTAACGATATTTGAATAGTACTCGGCAGTCATATTACCGCCGCAACCCCACGTTTCATTTCCAATTCCCCAGAAGCGAACTTTCCATGGTTCCTTGCGACCGTTTTGACGACGTAGATTTGCCATCGGGCTGTCGTTGTCTGAATTGACATATTCTACCCACTCGCGAGCTTCCTTGACTGTCCCACTTCCGACATTTATTGAAATGTAAGGTTCAGCACCTACAAGCTCACAAAATTCCAGAAACTCATGTGTTCCAAAACTATTATCTTCTACAACGCCTCCCCATGTCGTATTGACAAACTTAGGTCTTTTCTCAACGGGCCCGATCCCGTCCATCCAATGATATGTATCTGCAAAACATCCACCGGGCCAGCGGATAACGGGAACGTGAATAGCTTTGAGCGCATCAAGAACATCATTTCGGAATCCGCGTGTGTTTGGTATCGAAGAATTTTCCCCGACCCAAATGCCGCCATAAATACATTTCCCGAGATGCTCGGCGAACTGGCCATAAATGTATTTGCTTATTGTTTCTCTGCCTAGATCAGCATTCACAATCAATGTGTTCGCCTGTTGTGCATTCATCATGTACGGAAGAAGAATAACAAGTATAAACACTATCGCATGGTTTTTCATAATAATGCCCTTTTTAATCGGTTTGGTGTAATCGTACAGTTATGATATTTTTATAAAAGATTTAAATAAAAAATAAGGAATAATTCTGTAGAGAAGTAATAAAATTAATATTTAATTTATCAATCGATAAATTGTTTATTTGACATGTGTAAAGCAAATATCGTTAACAGCACCCAAAAGTCATTTTCGTTTGATGTTGTTTTCAGTCGGTATCAGGTGATACTATTATAAATGTTGCCTCGTACTTTCCCTGCTGGCGAATGCCTTCAAACAACGTTGCTACTTCTCTTCCAAACAGGTCGTATACCTTTAAGGACACGATGACTCGTGTCCCTACAGAGTGAATCCGATACCTGATTACTGTGTCGTCGGATTGAAGGGATATTGATGCTCCTTAGTTAGTATGAAATCGGTCTTGTTTTTTTGAATCTTTGCCATAGTCTACCTCCCTTAGGCGAGTAAGCGAAGGCAGGTTACACAGCACTGAATCTAAAGTCATAAATAATTTCTGTTCTTCAATAGACACCTTCATCCATTATCAGATTACATTGCTTTTGAGCGGCTGCTATTAAAAAATATTATAAGGTTAAAAAAGCCGATCTGGAGGAGGCATTAACAAAAAGCGCCTCGATTACTCGAGACGCTTTTTCATTGGATTGCTGATTCAGCAACAAAATATAGAATAACTTACTTCTGTAATATCATCTTCTGGGTGGAAGTGTATTTTCCTGCTCTGATGGTGTAGAAGTATACTCCGCTTGCCCGGTTAGTCGCGTCGAACGTTACAGAATGCCGTCCGGCAGAGTATTCTCTTCCGGCAAGCTCAACGATTTCTTGACCGAGGGAGTTGTACACCTTCAACGATACGAAAGCATTCTCCGGAAGTCCGAACGAAATGTTCGTCGTCGGATTGAAGGGATTTGGATAGTTCTGTTCCAGGGAATAGTCTTTCGGTGCTTCTACGCGATTGAACTGCTCCTCTTCTCCTATTTTCGACAAGCGCAGATTGCTTGCTGTTGAGCTCGTACCGGTTGTCGATGTAGAAGAAGCAGTGGTACCACCACCTGCCACGGTAATGCCGTTGATCTTTGGGCTCTGCGTAACTGTGGTAAACTGGATCACCACCTGTCCACTGCTGTTGGCTGTGGTGCTGAATGTTTGAGCAATGGCCTTATTCTGGCCTCCTGCCGTAGCGTAGATGTCAAAGTTGCTTAACACGGTTGTGCCATTGATGGACACATTGAATAGGCGCTGTCCTGCTGCAGTCAGGTAGGTCTCAGCGAAGTAGAGTGTAACTGTCTGCGCGCTCCCTGCTGTTAAGTTTGGGATTGTGTATGTCATAGCGCCATATCGTTCAGAATTGAAGATAGCAGCCGGTGGCACGTTGCTGGTTATCAGCGACATGTTGATGGTTGCAGTGTTTGTGTAAGTTGTGCCGCCTGAGAAGTACTCATCGGCCGCAAAACTGCCGGTTGCAGAGCCACCACAGTTGATGTTGACAGAGCTGCTGCTGGTACCACTTTGAGTAACGGTAACTGTTTGAGATGAAACACCGGTTGCAGCGACAGTGACAGTTGCCGAGCGCGTAGAAGTTCCTGTATTTTGTTGTGCAGTAACAGTTACAGTACCATTGTTTGAACCAGAAGCCGGGCTAACAGTAAGCCACGTTTGATTGCTGGAAACGGTCCAGCTTACATTTGAAGTAATGCTGAACGATCCCGTGCTATTAGCTGCCGCACCGACGCTTAATGATGTTGTTGATACGCTGAGAGTGCTTCCACCGCCACCACCGGCTGCCACGGTGATGCCGTTGACCTTCGGGCTCTGGGTAACAGCGCTGAACTGTATTACCACTTGGCCACTGCTATTTGCAGTGGTGCTAAACGAACGGGCGATGGCTTTGTTCTGGCCTCCCGCGGACGCGTAAATGTCGAAGTTGCTCAACACCGACGTGCTGTTGATAGACACATTGAATATGCGCTGTCCTGCTGCTGTCAGGTATGTCTCAGCAAAGTACAGTGTTACTGTCTGCGCGCTCCCTGCCGTAAGGTTGGGGATCGTGTAACTGAACGTTCCATAACGTTCGGAATTGAAGATCGCAGCCGGCGGTACATTGCTGGTTATCTGCGACATGTCGATGTTCGCAGTGTTGGTATAGGTGCTGCCGCCCGAGTAGTACTCGTCGGCAGAGAAGCTCCCGGTCGCTGAGCCACCGGCATTAATGTTGACGGCGTTACTGCTTTGAGTAACGGTAACTGCAGATGTAGCTGTCTTAGCGCCATCTGCCGTAGTAACTGTAATAGTTGCTGTTCCGCTTGCAACACCGGTAACCAAACCGGTTGAGTTCACTGTTGCGACTGCTGTATTGCTTGAGCTCCAGGTAACGTTTTTGTTGGTTGCGTTTGAAGGAGATACAGTTGCTGTTAATTGTGAAGTTGCACCTGTATTGATGGAGACGGTTGTGGGACTTACTGAAACGCCTGTCACTGGTACATTAGAAGTCGTAACTGTAATAGCTGATGTAGCTGTCTTAGCGCCATCTACCGTGGTAACTGTAATAGTTGCTGTTCCGTTTGCCACACCGGTAACCAAACCTGTTGAGCTTACTGTTGCGACTGCTGTATTGCTTGAGCTCCAGGTAACGCTCTGATTGGTTGCGTTTGAAGGAGATACTGTTGCTGTTAATTGTGAAGTTGCACCTGCGCTGATGGAGACGGTTGTAGGACTTACTGAAACGCCTGTTACCGCTATATTAGTAGCAGATCCCCACCACTTATACCATTGGGCGTAGTTGACGGTATCGAAACTACTAGGGTGAGTTGTGATGACTTGACTCAGGCTCGTTTGACCTTTCATGAACTTATTCAAAAAGTATTGAACCTCTGACTCCTGGTCGGACGGAAATGCGCAGTGCGAATGTCCCCCGTCTATGTTAAAGCCAAACCTGTCGGCTATGCCAAGAGTATTATATATTTGCGCACAAGCCATGCCACAGACGTAGCACGACGGATTTGACAGCCATGTATAATCCGTGTTTCCCGTGCAATACAACGCACGGGGCGCGCACATTGCCATTAACTCATCATGATCCTCCGGCAGGTACGAAACTAAGCCGTTGCCACTGGAAAAATCGAACAGGCTTGGCGCAAACCACTGATGACTGGTTTGATCTATACCTTCCACGGTTCCCGCTGCCTGGGTCGCCGTGTAACGCCACGACGTGGCGCCACCGCCACCCGACTCCTGGGCAATTGTCAGCGCGACACGCTCGTCAAACGCCCCGGCAAAGAGTGCCATTTTGCCAGCATAGGAGCAACCGGTAACGCATATGTGATTCATATCTACGGGGAGAACATTCGTAACCAGTGTCAAGCCATCGATTACACGGCTGACTCCCCAAGCCCATGCACTGTATTGTCCCGTATTGCTCAAAAGCGAAGGATAAAGCTTGTAGAAGGGGTCAGATGAACTCGGGGCGCTGTTATAAGTTGATACCTGACTTTCGCTGAATGTGATTCCTACAATACCACGACTGGTAAAGTCGCTAGAAGTAAGAGAACCATAAGGACTATCCATCCCGATGCATACCGGGTAGGGGGCGGTCGCCCCCGATGGGATGCTGACAGCGCAAGTCAGCGTGAGCGTTTGTCCATTCGCAGTTACATGCACTGTGAGTGTGCCACCAGAGTAACTGGCAGTAACTTGTGATGAAATATTAACAGCCGGCTTGGTTCCAATCTCATAAGCTTGGATCTGATCTGCGATCTCATTGCGATGGTGTTCCCAGTCGCTGAAGGCGGTAGAGCGGGTGCTTCCCATTGGGTCATTGGCCCAAGCGAACGGGTCGGGCAGAAGTGCAATCTTCGTGAAAGTGCTGGGGGGCGGTATAGTCGGCAAAGGCGGCGCCGGGTAGCTCGTGCCCGTATTCTCAACAGTGTAGACGTAAGGAATTTGCGCTACTGTAAGAGATGAAAGAAGCAAAATTAAAACAATCATCCCCAGAAAACGCACTGCGCATTTTGGGGTTAAAAATATATTAAGCTGCATAAATATTCTACCTTTCAATTAACAAAGCAGATAGTGAAGTACTATTGCTTCGAATGAATAATTTTATGAATTAAAAATTACTTCCTCACAAAAAATAATTGTACTGCATCGATCTCATAAAAAATATTTAGAGTTTTTAGGCGGACTTAAACAATGAAGAGGTAACGCCGCCTGCACACTTTGAAAAGAAAATGTATCACGTATGCTCCTCTTCGCATGGCCAACTTGCATAACAGCATCCTCTCATTGTTGTGAAAAACAGTTACCTAAAAAAATGATGATTGGTTTTCTCATGTGATTGTTCCATTCTTAGAATTTATTGTATTAATAAATGCCCTCCTTTAATCAAGGAGTTGACGTTCATTTTTCATTGTCAGATTCTATTTGATGAACAGAGAATTTCTTAGAATAACTTTAAGATATTCAAAGGCGAAGCGGTTTACTCTCCGCTTCGCCTTAAGTTTTCTCAAACTAAATTACTTCAGTAAATTCATCTTCTGGACCATGGCAAAGTCACCTGCTTTAATGGCACAGTAGTATATTCCGCTTGTAAGGTTCGATGCATTGAACATTACAGAATGTTGTCCGGCAGAATATTCTCTTCCAGCTAACTCGGTAACTACTTGTCCGAGAAAGTTGTATACCTTCAATGATACATAACTATTCACTGGAATCATGAACGTGATTGTTGTGGATGGATTGAATGGATTAGGATAGTTTTGTTCCAGCGCGTAGCCTGCCGGATTAACCCGTTGACTCTGTTCTTGTTCTGCGAGTTTTGCACTGCCGCCACCTGCCACGGTGAGGCCGTTGACCTTCGGGTTCTGGGTGACGGAACTGAACTGGATCACCACCTGGCCGCTGCTGTTGGCCGTGGTGCTGAACGACCGGGCGATGGCCTTGTTCTGGCCTCCCGCGGACGCGTAGATGTCGAAGTTGCTCAACACCGTCGTGCCGTTGATGGACACGTTGAACACACGCTGTCCGGACGCGGACAGGTAGGTCTCCGCGAAGTAGAGCGTCACCGTCTGCGCGCTCCCCGCCGTGAGGTTGGGGATCGTGTAGCTGAACGATCCGTAACGTTCGGAATTGAAGATCGCTGCTGGCGGTGCGTTGCTGGTTATCTGCGACATGTCGATTGTCGCGGTGTTGGTGTAGGTGCTGCCACCCGAGTAGTACTCGTCGGCAGAGAAGCTCCCGGTCGCTGAGCCACCGACGTTGATATTGATAGTCGTTCCTCCGCCTGTGCCTGCTTGTGTAACCGTTACAGTTTGCGAAGTAGCGCCTGTTGCAGAAACGGTGACGGTTGCCGAGCGTGTAGAAGTGCCTGTATTTTGCTGTGCAGTAACTGTTACCGTTCCGTTGTTGGAACCGGATATCGGACTTACAGTAAGCCAAGTCTGATTGCTTGAAACTGTCCAACTGGTGTTGGAAGTAACGCTGAACGATCCCGTGCTATTAGCCGCTGCACCAACGCTTAATGATGTTGTTGATACGCTGAGAGTGCTTCCGCCACCACCTCCCATGAACGATTTCAACCAGGTCATTGCAGCTTTTTCGGTACCATTGCTGTTTAAAATCCCGGTTCCCGATGACCATGTTTGTCCTTCTATGTACCCCCAGAGTGTAATACCCTGAACACTGGAGTGGTTCCACATTACCGGGAACAATTCCTGATATTTTGCGGACTGTCCTGACTCGGTTCCCCCTCCTTTAATGTCAAGTTCTGAAATGTAGATGGGGACACCCGTCGTTGCCAAATCATTCAAGCAGGTTGTGATCTGGCTTGCAGACATGTTATCCAAATTAAAATAATGTGACTGTACGCCGATGCCATCGATCAGTCCTCTGCTTTTTAAGAGGTTAATAATTGTTTTATATGTATTCCGTGCATTGGCATCATTTTCGGTGCCATATTCGTTAATAAGCAATTTTACTGAGCTGGGGAAAGTACTTCTTGCCATTTGGAAAGCGGTGATCACTCAGTCTCAACCGGTACTTCCAGAACCGCCCAATGCACCATTAAAGGGACATGCTGTTTTGATCGGTTCATTCACCACGTCAATGACCCATATGTTCGAATATCTATTTTTAACAGCAGTCATCCAATTCTGTATTGCAGTCTTTTGGGCTGATGAAGAGAGAGGTGATCCAGCTTGGATATTGAGCACCCCATACAAGATTGTGGTATTTAAATTTGTATCCATGACTTTGTGCGTAATTGTATGCAACATCAGCCTCGCTCCAATTCCAACTGTTCTGTCCACCACCTTGAACAGTACCCCACTTACCTCCATTTTCCGGCGTCACTTGATTCCAGTATGTGCTCCAGTTTGATTGAACACTGCTGCCGGTAATATTTCCAAGGAATTTGCTTTTTCCATTTGCTAATTGTGCGTTTGATTGCTCTGCCATTACTGCTATCAATAACACAGCTAATACAAATCTTAATGTAAGTTTGAGCTTCATAAATATTCTACCCTTCAGTTAACAAAGTTGGTAATAAAATATCAATACTTTGAATGAATTATTTTGTTAATTAAAATTATTTCATCCCCTTAAACGAATGTACTGCATCGATCAGCAAATAATTTTCAAGATACAACAAGTTTTTAGGCGGCATTAAACAATGAAGAGAGAATGACGGCGCGTGTTGAAAAGAAAATGCGTTCAGTACGCTACTCTTCGCAAGGCTTACTTGCATCATCGCATCCTTTCGTTGTGGTAAACAAACGAAATAACGCTTATCTAATGCTTTGTTTGTCTGGATGGATAAATTTTCCAGACAATAATGCAGTCAAGGATTTGGTATCACTAATCGGCGCTTTACTATTAGCAATAAGTGGAATAAATGATCGACCACATTTTTTAAATCTGTCTGTAAAAAGTTATTACTGCGTAATATGTTTTTAACGATTAAATATTGATTGAACCGTTTCAATAATAGTAAATATTCGATAGATAAAAAGCAAGAAGAATTTGCATAACTGGAAAAAATTTAATGCGACTTCATTAGCAAAAATATTAGCGTTATTGTGCAGATAATTGAAATACTCTCTACTTGTTCTGTTCTACACAGCAAATGTTTAACAGCATTCCACAGAATATCCGATACGAAGGTGTCTGACATTTTATAGAACAAAGAGTGATATTGAAATTATTGATAACATTACCGGCAAGAAATGAAAAAATAAACCATAAAAAAAAATAATAAATGCTCTGGGGTGTGCATAAACAAAAAAAGTCCCAAAAATTCAGGACGCTTTCATTCTCATTTATCGCTTCAACAAACGAAGGAAAATATTTACTTACAATAGTGCACTCTTGCTACTATTTCAGAATCATCATCTTCTTCATCGCAATATTCTTTCCGGCCTGGATTTTATAGAAATAAAATTCCACTTGCTAAACCGTAAGCATTATAATTTACCGAAAGTGTTCCAGCGTTCTTATACCCATCGACAAGCGTTGCAACTTCTTTTCCCAAAAGATCATACACTTTCAAAGAAACATGTCCGCTTTGCGCTATTGAATAAGTAATTTGAGTCGAAGGATTAAACGGATTCGGATAATTTTGGTGTAATTCAACAGAAAATGGAATTGTTGGATTATTCACTAATTCAATCCCTGTTGTATGGTTCTTTATTAAAGTGATATCTCCATTATCAGGGATTACATCAAACATCAGATATTTATCCGCGCCAACTTCAACAATTTGCGAGACGACGGTGTCACCATTCTGCATAACATAAGCAGAAGACCAATCTTGAGGAAGCGGGCGGCGAACAGTAATAGGGCAATCGTAATATAAATTATCCATAGCATCCGATACGCTTATAGTAATACTATCTTCCATAGCTAAAATTTCTGAAACCGATGCAGTATTTCGTTCCCGTATGTATTTTGCAGCATTGCCGAAGCTCGTTACCCAAAATTTATCCGGATTTGCATTTAAAAACTCCAGGTTTGCCCTAAGCGTGTCAGAAGAAAGAGGCGAGTACCCTGGATCATTATCGATGGCATGGAAGAGATAAACGCACCATCCTTTTGAACTAGCTGCACTATTTGCTCTAGAATTGAAATCGACGCTTGTTTTAACGGAGCCTTGCGAGCCGCAAACTATCGAGCTGATATTCATAAAATTGCTTGGTGTCTTGCTCTCAATAACACCTGAGCAGCCACGCGTAGCTATATAGTATTGCCTGACTAAAGAAGTATCACCCACATTACAATTAGGATAAGATATCGTCACACATTTCTGCCCGGTAATATGAGCATCGATACTGCTCTGAGAATTTTTCAACTCGTTCATTTGCAAAGTATCAGTTAAAGTGCTCAACGACGTATGGGTCACTGTGTGACTTACAATTTCATGGCCGTGAGAAACGGCATTTTGTAAACCTGTCCAGTTAGGAGACCAGTTTATAACTGTGAATAACGTCAACTTGAAATCGAATTCATTGAACATTGGGACTACAATGGCAAGCTGATTGTTGCAATTATCATCGAACGTGTAACTTATTGCCGCCGAGCGAAATCCTTGCCATGTACCAACTTCGTATGGAGCAGCAATTCCTTGTGAAAAGGCATTATGATTGAATAAAAAAAGTATAATAAACGTTGTAAATATGGAATGTTTCATAGCGTTCTTTGTTATCTCCTATTCAATTGCACGTTTATATTACTTTAAATAGTTTTCATCTCCAACTTTGCTCGGCATTCATTAGATGCTGAACGAAACCTCTATCGATATTTATTTTTGCAAGTAAAAGATGGGCCGACTTTCCTCTTTGTTTTGCGCGACGTATTATTTTCCTACTTGAAAGTATTATGCCTGCGAAGGAATTCTTTTTAACGCGCTCTTGTATTATTTGTATTTATACAATTTTACCTTCTGGATACCGTATTCTCTTCCGGGTAAATACAAATGCCTTCCCTGGTGATCTTCATCTCCATTCAGGTGGCGGTCTGTAATCCACTTCCCGTTTACAAATGTGCCTTCATCTATGCTGGCGATCCCAGCAATCGTTCCATCATCAGTAGAGGATTGAAAAGTTACAACAACACCGCTCCCAGCTATATAAAACTCATCCTCCGCAACCATGATAATCATTCCACCGAACCTTGGCGTTTCACCTTCGCCATGAACAGCATACGGCCAAGAGTACTCGTGCTTCGCAGTAAAGGCATATCCCCCTAACTTTATCTGCACTGTTTGCCCGGTGCTATCGAGTAAAAATCCCGCCATGGTGCCTCTTCCCTGGTGTTCAAGAATCAACGGCGTAAGCTGGTGAAGAATATCATATCCTTTATTGAACTGGTTACTTTCCGGATTGGCGACGTTCTCAATTGAGAATGGACTGTAACCCATCGCATTGTGTCGTGCAAATACATAAAACGCATTCGCCACGCTTTGAGAGTTGGAAACTTCAGGAATAAATAAAGGATTGTTGGAACGATCGTATTTCTCACACCATTCCGAAAATATTCCATGATAGATATCTGGCGCGAAGATATCTATCTCCGGAGCAGCTGCCTTCCAGATATCCATTAAATGAGGGAGCGGGCCTGCACTTGGATACTGTCCAGGTTTGAAGCCGGCCCGGATTAGTGCTGCATTCACATACATAGGTAATGGATATTCTTTCTTTCCCGCCTCCGCTACGTAGTTTGTATACTTTGCAAAATACCACGCCATAAAAATTTCGTCGGTCTGCAAACTCTTGCCAAAAACCTCTTCCCAGGTTCCCGATGTTTTGAAATTCATTTTCCGCCAAAGTTCATGAATTTCAGGAGCTAATTGCTCTCTATTCTTCTGAAGGTAATTCATTAACTCTATCGGCACCTGTTCCGAGAAATGCTTATTTGCCTCTTTACAGTAATCCCTTGCATCAGGAATTATGCCGATTTCATTTTCAACTTGTACCATGATAACAGTGTGGTTTATACCGTCCACTGTACGAATATGTTTTATCAATGCGGCAAAAGCGCGAGCGTCCACATTCCTGTTCTCATCACTGAATGGAGTGAGTATCTCCTCAGCAATACCTTCCTTGGTGCGTGTGCGTAGAAACCGCTGCTGATCTGTTTTAATCCAAAGGGGGACATAGCATGACATGCTGTTTTTCCATGAACCAAACCAAAGCATTACTATCTTCAGGTCGTTTTTACATGCCGAATACATAACACTGTCCACAAGGGTGAAATCAAATTTTCCTTCCTGCGGTTCAAGTAACTCCCAGTAGACTGGCACCAGAATGGTATTCAAGTGCATCGCTTTCAACTTCGGCCAAATGGATGTCATGTACTTCAAATCCGACGCGCTTGAGTTTCCCAGTTCTCCACCGAGCATCAGAAACGGTTTATCGTAAACTATCAGTTGAGTCGCTGTGCCCTGTTTCTGTAAATGAGGAATTGCAGAAGTATTCTGCGCTTGAATGGATTGAACACAAAGAAGCGAAATCCATAACGATACAATACTGACCGAAAAAAATCTGGAGGATGATGCATAGTATTTCTTTTTCAAGGAAATCGGCAAACGAGCTATCTCGGCTATGCTTCCCGCAACTTCGCCGAACACATGAATATCATTGTCGGCATATTGTTTCATACTATTTTACTCTCTCGCCAATATTTTATATTTATTCAAGAACTCTCGAATCGTGACAAAGCTGTCAATAAGCGCCTGCTTTCTAAAGCCGTCGTGTTTTGCACCATGGATAGTAACAAGTTTGTTCGGTACACCAACGTTGTCCAGAGCAGCATGAAATCGTACAGCTTGCGAGTATGGTGCTATATCATCTTGATCACCTTGAATAGTTATAATTGGAGGAAGTCCGGGTCTTACGTACGTAATCGGCGAAACTTGTTGGGCAAGCTCTTTTCTGTTGCTCATGCTCCCGAACCATTCTATCGCGTAATGTTTTGCATTTGGACCGTCAATCAATTCCGCAACATCGGTAATTCCATACCAATTAACTATGGCAGCGACATTTACCTGGGGTTCAGTTCCGCTATTCCAGCGAATGCTATCGTTTGTCGGGCACTGGCGATCGAAGACAGAATTTGGAGGCAGCATTCCTGTAATCAAAGCAAGATGTCCTCCTGCAGATCCACCGGTTAAGACTATTTTCGAAAGATCAAAGTTGTATTTCTTTGCGTTATATGCTACCCATCGAAGCGCACATCTGCAATCTTCTACAGCGGCAGGCGCCGGAGAATTATTAGCTAACCGGTACTCAACATTGATTACAGCCCAACCGAGTGATAAATATGGAAGGAGTTGGAACACGTTGTTCTCTTTTTGCCCAGCCACCCATCCGCCTCCGTGAAAAAGCATCAACGTGGGCAGTGGAATAGATCGATCCCTGGGTAAGTAAAGATCAAGTTTTATTGCGGTGTTATTTGCCATTGAGTAAGTGATATTAGGGAAAATATCGTACTCACCGGAAGCATAATCGACCCAGTTGTCCCGATCTAAAACATTTGTTTGACCAAGAACAGAACAGGACACAACCAACACCATAATAAACAATGGAAAGAATAATCTCATTATAATTTCTCCATAGATTGATTTATAATCAACTATTACCTTGTCCGTAAACTCACAATAAAAAACAACCTCTCAACCTGATTTGTCTTCTTGAAGAGATAGAATAAATTTTTCATATACATAGGAACTGCACGCCCTTAAATCATAGATACGTGGAATGTTGAACGAAAATACAATTACTTCATGAATAAAAGTTTTATTACAGAATTAAAATTATCGGATCCATCTTGACTATGAGCCTGAATTCGGCAGAAATAAATACCACTGCTCAAACGTGATGGATTCCATTCGATACTGTATCTATTTGCAGACTGTACACCATCTACTAATGTCGCTACCACTTTTCCAAGAACGTCGTAAATAGCGATTCTCACATATGCATTTTTTGGAATTTCATAACGAATGGTCGTTGAAGGGTTGAACGGGTTTGGATAATTCTGATCCAAGTTAAACTTTTTTGGAATTTCTCCGAGCGCATCGACCGACGTAATCTGATTACCGGTTATGAACAAGGCAGTTGGTGAATAATCACTAGTCCCGTCGTCGTTCGCCGCATTCACATGCCAATAGAATGTTGTGTTCGCTGCAAGAGGGCTTAATTGCAGAAGTGTATCAACAATTGTAGTTTCCACAACAATTGAAGAAGCTGGAAATAACATATCAGTTGCAACCTGAACATGATATGATACTGCAGAATTCGAAGCTTGCCATACTAAAGACGGATTACACGACGTACCAATGACAGAAACAGGTGAAATAATCGTTGGTATAGGAGGTTTTAAAACATATGTGCGCAACCATTGCAAAGCTGGGCGTTCGGTACCATTCGTAAGTAATAAATAAGTATAAGGATATGAACTCCATACATCGTTCTGAATATACCCCCACAATGTTATCCCTTTAACTGCAGGATGATTCCAGAAAAGAGGGAAGTACACTTGGTATTTTGCAAGTTGGGTGGCATCGTTCGACTCATTAATGTCAAACTCTGATATATATATCGGCAATCCGATAGCACCTAAACTGTCAAGGTTGGCTTTTAATGTCGTTATAGGGTAGCTATAGCCAGATCCATAAAATTCAAAAGTATGACCTTGTATGCCTATGCCGTCGATTAATCCCCTGTTCTTTAATAATATTATTAACTGCTTGTACTGTTGCATTGCGCTAGTACTACTTAGCACGTTATATTCGTTCAGGAGTAGTTTTACGTCTGGAGCACAATATTGCCTTGCCCACGTAAACGCTGTGATGACCCAATCATAACCTGTCGCTCCACTCCCGCCCAATGCACCGGCATAGGAAGGGAGTCCATGAAATGGTTCGTTCACGACATCGATCATCGCCATTTGGGAATACCGTGTACCTACGAGGCGAATCCAGTTTTCTACTTCTGCCCGCTGAGTAGCTGAATCCAAACCACCTATCCAGTCCGGCTGCTGACTTACCCACACCAAGTTGTGATGCTTATAGGGCAATCCTTGTTGAATCGCATAATTATAAATTTTATCAAGATTAGTCCAGTTATATTGACCCTGCGCAGATGAAACCGAACCCCACTTGCCATCATTACCCGGTGTCACTTGATTCCAGTAGGAATCAAATCCAGACCAAATACTACTGCTCGTGGCAGCACCTAAAAATTTATTCTTTCCGTTGGCTAACGGCTGTGAAAACAATTGCAGCGGAAGGAATCCGATAACTACAATTAGTAACAAAAGAACTATATTGAACTGCCTTTTAAACCGAAGACCTATACTTCCATCATCCACCAATGGTTCTAATTGGTGCGCATACTTCATGTATAGAGGCGAATGAGAAAGTTTATATTGATTTTGCATAAAAGAATCCTTCAAAAATCAATTCTATCGCTTTCCACTTTATATTCCATATTGTACAACATAATAAAACATGGAATAGCTTAAAAGAGAACTTGGAGGGTAACTAAAATCTTTATACCCCGCCACTATTATTACTCTTTTATCTGAGCAATATGAGTTTTTTTGTTTCTAAAAAGTTATTTGCCTGCATTCGATAGAAATACACGCCGCTCGCAAGTCCATCGCCGTTAAACGTCGCAGTGTAATTCCCGGATTGTCGGACACAGGCAAACAGTGTCGCTACTTCCGCTCCAAGAAGATTATATACTTTGAGTGAGACATAACCGTTCTGCGGAATAGAATACTTAATCTGGGTCGTTGGATTGAATGGATTAGGATAGTTCTGACTGAGTGCAAAGACTCTTGGATTGTTTCCGTTGACATTATGTACATCGGTGACAACGGGTACTAATCCATTGATTGCAGTCATCAGGCTATCTTTTGCTTGTCCTAGGGCATTGGCGGTTGATTGAGATGCCGAATAATTCTGAGTCTTTGCATTTTGGGCAAAAGCCAGTGTACCGGCAAAACTTGACCATGATTCGGCTGTATATTTGTTTTGCTGCAAAGTATCTACCGAGGAAAGAAGCGAGTCCAACGCGTGATAATTGATGCCAACATTTGCAAATTCAAAAAATGAGGGTTTACATTGATCATTAGCATCCCATATTGAAGAATTGGCGTTAAATGTATTTGCATCATTCAAGCCATCTTTGGTGACATTCACAATTTTACCTCGACCAGATCGATAGCTCCGTTCTACAAAACATTTCAGCAGCACTCCGAATTGGTTTGCCTGTTGTGTCAAGTTTGTACTGTTAACATCCAATTCTGTAACTGCCATGACAGTACAAATTGTATCAAATTTATTATATGAGGCTATCCATTGTGCAGCTGTCGGTGAATTGATTCCATCATGTTCCTGCATGCCGATGCCGTCTAAATATCCTGCGCGGAATATTGGGCCGCACACTCTTACAATTCCATTTGCCTTGGATGCAGTGGAAGTGTTATAATCATTGTAATAGAGTTGTATCTGGGTTTCGCTGTATTGGACGGTATATTTACGGGTTATTTCAAATGCTTTCATTATATAACTGTTATCACCAAATGTCGTATACCATTCGTTGCCGGTGGCACGATCTGTACCGTCATCGTTCACAGCTTCATTCACTACATCTATAGCTAATAATAATCCTGGCCATCCTTCATGGATTAATCTGATCACGTCTTTAATATAACCATCCATACGTGCAATCATTGTATCTTTTCTTACATAAGTACCACCAGCCGCATAACCTGTACGGAAAAAAGCCGTACCCGGGGTTTGACTATACCAGACCAATGTATGTCCGCGAAATTTGAATCCTTGCCTCTGTGCCCAATTTAGTTGAGCGATCAAGTCTCCATTAAATCTTACGACAGGATGCACGTTTATAGAATCTTTTTGCGCTTGGGTGGCGGCTGCAATATAGGCATTGGCGCTGGAATCAATGTTTACCGTATATTGCGGTTTCATATTATTGCCAGGACCCATACTGTTCATATGGAATTTTATTAAGTTGCCTCCATCGGGGGTTGTTACCGCCGACTGGCCCGGTACATACGGATCAGTTGAAAAGCCAATATTCCTATATGATAGAAGACACCCAATATAAAAATCTTTGGCATAGACATCTTTCAGCGCCGGAACATTGGTTTGAGTTTGGGCAAATGAGCATGTTGAAAATATCATAAGAAGAGCCATAATAACAAACCAATTCTTACAATTTTCTTCAGGGTTTATAAAAATCCTTTTCATATGACTCCTTTGAAATTGAAGGCAACGTCTTTTGCAGATATTCAATCTTGATATACAGACAATTTTGCTCTGCAGGAACAGCGTGGCTTCCATTGAATTATCATAATTTCCTACAATTAAAAAATCCAGGCGCGCTGAGATGGGCCTGGATTATATTAAGACTCTATTCAAAAATAAAGTGTGACTCACTTTCGCAGTGAGCCACACTTATACCTAAGAAAACATTACTTCATGTAAAGAAGTTTCTTCACAGAAGTAAAGTCAGCTGATCCATCTTGACTGTGAGCTTGAATCCGGCAGAAATAAACACCGCTGCTCAAACGTGATGGATTCCATTCAACACGGTACCTATTCGCAGCCTGTACCTCATCTACTAAATTGGCTACAACTCTGCCAAGTACGTCATAGATATAGAGTTTCACAACAGACGTCTTCGGAAGATCATAGGAAATTGTTGTTGAAGGATTGAACGGATTCGGATAGTTCTGCATGAGTGTAAACACCTTCGGAACTTCGTTGATAGCTTCAACCACTCCCACGGTTGTACCAGTGGTAAAGTGTGATGATGCCGAGAACGCACCTTCGCCATCATTATTCACACTACTGACATGCCAGTAATATAATGTGGCTGCTGTCAACGTATCTTTTATTGTGTATGTCGTATCCGTCTGGATTGTCACATCTTCTACAATATCAGATGAACTGGCGAAATTGGTTGTAGCAACCTGCAAATGATACCATATTGCATTTGTCGCTTTGCTCCAAACGAATTTTGTCCTTCTCGGTTCTGCCAGCGTGTTTTTTGGAGAAACAGCATTAGGTATATTAGCCAATTCAATAACGGTCGTGAACGAATCTATCGGAGTGAATGCACTCCATCCAGCTTGGTTGCCCACTTGTACCTTCCAATAATATCTCGCTCGGTTTGCAAGACCCGTAAGCGTAAAAGTTGGGTTTTGCTTTGTTGTATCTGATCTGAAAGCTTGTCCAGCAGATGTGTAGGTCCATGTCTGGAACACATACATGCTATCTGCATCTACCTTTTGAACTTTAAAGACCAGCGTATCGGCACGTGCATCTGCCTGATTATGCGCAGGATACACAAGGGTCGTTGCGAGCGGCAGATATTGGATTGTAAATGAATCTACCGATGAGTATGCAGAAGCACCGGCAGCATTCCAACCTCGCACACGCCAGTAATAAATCCTACCGGGTGTCAAGGCACTCATCAGCTTCGTCGTATCGGTAACAGTGGTTGAATCATTGAATACCAATCCAGTAAATCTGGCAGCGCCTGTTAACGTATCTCTTGCTGCAAACTTATTTACCGTATCAAGCTGGAAATGATAAATGTAAGCTTCCGGTGTACTGCTGCAAACCAAAGTCGGTTGTTTGGGCAAGTGTAATTGGTTCGTTGTTGGTGAAAGTTTTCTCGGCACCGTTGTCGCGGGCGTCTTGTTTGTTTGGAAGCTATCCACGGCAGAATAAGCACCCTGGATATTACCGCTCAAGCCAGCTACACGCCAGTACATTTTCGATGCCAGAGGAACCTTTGTAACCTTAAACGTATCGGTTAAAGCTGTAAAGCTCTGCAAAAGGGAGGTCATCGCTTTACTGGTTCCAATCTGAAGTAAATACTTCACGCCTACGGTTCCACCGGTTACATTGTTCCATTTAAATGTATTACTCGAAGCCACCGACGTGTCTCCTGCGGCATATGACGGTCGAGAAGTTGTCGGGGCTGCAAGATAGACGGATCCTTCGATAATTGAAACATAGCTATTGATTGTGAAAGCATTACCAGGCCATGTTTGCCGCACACCATCGGGCCATACGGCTGAGACGCTATCAATCGCCGTCGCTGTACCAAGACCGAAGTTTGCCCTTAACGTCCCGCCCATACCTGCGGAGCCGCCTTCGGCGCTGATAACGCGAATCTGCTGTTTCCCTCCAGTCCATACAGTGAACTTTGCTCCAATTGCCGACATGTTGTGACCTGTTCCAACCGGATTGAAACCAATCCAATGGTTAGTGTTGCCTTTGTTCTTCTCCAAAGTAGCAGCACCGCCAGTATACATGAATATATCCAGAAAGCCGTCGTTATCGTAATCGACTAATTGTGCGGCTCGCGCACCATTTACCGTCAGAAGATCCGTGGCTTCATCAGTGAACGTACCATCACCCATATTTTTATACAAATGTTGGGCGCCGCCGTTCAGGCATGTATATATATCTGCCAACCCATCATTATTGTAGTCGCCTATGCTTATTGCGCGTTGGCCCGTATTCTGAACCAATTGGTTGTTGGCAACGACGTGCACTCCATCCCACTTGTACGTAAACGTGCCGTCGCCCTTTCCATAGAGGATAACGTCGGCTACGTAGTTTCCATTGCCATCGAGGTTATCGGTTGCACCAAGCCCGTTCAATACTAAATCCTCGATACCATCGTTGTTGAGGTCGCCCCATTGTTCGCCAATAGCAGAGAAGTGGCGCACGGTGTCGTCCACAATGATTCCGGTGTCACCAACTGTGCTTGCGACGTTGCCGGCGCCGATGGAATAAATTGGGCGTCCAAGTGTTGCTGCAGTGGGAATAATAAACTTACCGGTTCCATCGTTCAAGAACAGGACACATCCCTTTCTAGCGCCCGATGAACCGGTGTCTATCCTGGCAAATCCATTTCGGAAACTCGGCATCAACAAATCCATATAGCCGTCATTATTTGCATCGAAGAAGCGTACATCCCAGGATTCATGGGAAAGCGTGGTATCGATGCCAAGGTTAGCCGTTGTTGCTCCCCTGCCAATATTGGTAAAGCCGGTTGGTCCTCCTTTAAGAAGCCAGATACCCCCGCCGGCTGGCACTGCACCATTGCCTGCGACACCTGTGAAGGTTCCAGGCCAGCAGAGACTAAGGTAATTGCTGTGATCGATGGGTGCCGCCGAAGCCCCTTGGAAGACTTCGCCGGTAACTCCTGCCGAGGCAAGATCGCCAGTTCCGGTTGCCGGGGTAAATACGCCGTTGATGTTATAAAGTAATCCAGAGCCGGGGCTTCCGCCATTCGTTGTAAACAAATCAAGAACGCCATCGCCGTTAAAATCGGCGAGTAGTGCACCGGTACTGTTGTTATTAATCGGAATATTTACCGTCGCTGTTGAAACTGCCGGAGCAAATGAAGAGATATTGTTGAAAAAAACAATATTGGCCGGAATGAAAACATCAAGAATGCCGTCTCCATTCAAATCTGCCCACGCGAATCCGCCGTTGGCTCCGCTTACTCCACCGCTTGTCGCGACAGAGATTGTCGGTCCGGCACCGAACACCACGCCTCCTGCTTCCTGTGCATTCGATGTACTCATCCCCAATACGAGGACAAGCACCATCGTGAAAATCAGATGTGTAAACCTTTTCATAATTCCTCCAAGGTTTGTTATTATTGGATACCTGTTAATTAATGAAAAATAAAAAATGTCAGTGATCTAAAAGCATTTTCGATGAAGGCATTTATCTTCACGTGTAAGAAAATACTCTCTGCAAAATGTGCACTATCACCATTGCATGACCGAGTAAAAACAAATGCTATCGCGTCTCACACTCCATTCTGACTTAAACCACCTCCTTCTTTGCATCAAAAAAAATAATTGTTCCCGGTAAACTCAACACACTACATCCCGTCGGAGACCCAATGAGAGGATCTCCGACCAGGACGAAAGAAACTCAGGAAGAAGAATTACTTTATGAGAATCATTTTCTTCACATCAGAGAACTTTTCAGTCTGCAGCTTGTAGAAATAAACACCACTCGCCAGTGAAGAAGCATCCAACATCACGCTATGAGTACCTGCCTCGTAATTGCCAGACGCGATGACTTTCACTTCTTGTCCTAACATGTTCATCAGCACTAACCGCACATCACTTCGTACCGGCAGTTTGAAATTGATGTTGGTTGCGGGGTTGAACGGATTCGGATAGTTCTGGGCAAGTTCATAGCTCAAAGGAATTGTGGTCTGATACTGTTCGACACCGGTTATACCATTTGTCTGTATATTCAAGATGTTGGCACGTTCCGTCGCCGCTTGTGCGAGCCATGTGGTGTATTTCGACGGCCACCAGTGATAGAGATCGCCTAACGGGAAACTACCCATGGCGGCGGTTTTCAGGGTGGCATTGTTGTACGAAAGATCTTCATTCATGGGCCAAATCTGTTGGACATCCGAATTCGGATCGAACGCCCAACTCACGTTTACCCCTGTACTCCATCTCCCCTGCAATTGGACTTTAAGGCTGTCGACATTACAAGGGTTTTGGATAAATCCAGGATCGGTTGCAGCATTATATGTAGCAGGTAAATCAGCAATAGTATCGACAGCCGGGTATACGTTAGCTAGGTTCATATAGGGAAAGTTCTTTTTACCGTTTGTAGTCCCTATAAAGAATCTCAGCGTTTTGCCGCTCATTGCAGGCATACGGTGTATTTTATCTGTATCGCCGGGAGGGCTATAAGGATTTTTATTCAAAAAATCGGTGTACCATTTCTCATGACCATAACTATTGTTGGAAACAAGAATATGGCGCTGCAATGCTGCCGGAGCAGACGAAGAATCCGAAAAGGGCACTGTAAATCCAAACGTTGCTACACTGTCGACGTTGATCAAACCGCCGTTGACGGTATGGTTCGATCCGTCCTGTGAAGGTATATCTCCATACAAGAACACGTTTACGAAAACGCTATTCGTTACTGACATCCACCACCAATAAGATGATTCAAAGCAAAACACCATCGTCTGGACAAAAGTGCAGTGATTGAATGAAACAAAGTCCGCATATTCCGGTGATTCCTGCATGTATGCATATCCACAATTTGCAATGGTACAATTTTCAAAAATGAGTGTATCGGTGTGCCATGTGGTACTTTGATAGGTCCACGAGACCGGTCTGCCGTAGTAACGATAATGCGGGTCGGTCATATTCCGGAAATAACAATTGGTAATGTGACCGCGAAAGTGTCGGCATGCCGGCTCTATACAGCCACCGCCATTTCCAATGTTATTATAATCGAATATGCAACCATCAAACCACGCATTTTCGCCCTTGCCGCTCAAGTTTGCAAGGGAATCATCTTCAAACACGATACTCGATCCAACTTGAGCGCCGCTTGATCTTGCGCTGAGAAACCAAATGTTCTGCGCCGTGAAATCGCCGCCGCAGTCGAAATCAAATGTTGTCGTCACACCGCCACTATTGCTCCATGCAATTTGAGGCGGAGCGGTCGTTTGCGTCGCCCCTGGCGTTGGCCCTTGGAGATACAGATGCGCGTGTGCCGGGGTTGTAATCGTACCGGTGAGAATGTAATAACCATAGGCTTCCAACTTGAAAACCGTATTGGAGAGCTGCGCGCCAGTAGGATCTGCGGTGATCACATTACTTATAGCAGTGTTCAGATTCCCTTCGGTACCATTCGTAAGGTCGCTCACAACATTCACAACGTTCGTCTGTGCAAACAGCGAGACAGACAACATTGCCACTACAAAGAATAGTGTAATAACAATTTTTTTCATAACAATTCTCCTTTTTTGTTGATGAAATTTTAATAACCATTATATTTCTTCGTACTTTTCAATGTTCATTTTTATAGATCATATCTAATTCCTAGATTTAATGTATAACCATAGTAATTTTGAGAAGTGAAGCCGTTGATCGAGTTCTGAGCAGACATATTCGTTTCGCTATTAAGATTTGTCGCATCAAAGAACAACTGTAGTCCTGTCCATGGCAACATCTGTCGTGCGGAAAAACCCATACTAAAATAGTCTTTTGAATAACCATCCTGCTCAGGATATGCTCCGACGTAGGTGACAGAGTTTCCCTGGAAAACACAAGACACCTTGGCGGAAAATCCTTTATAATCATAGCCAAAGGACACATTGACAATATCATTCGGTTGATCAACCAGCCGGCCGATCCGCGTGCTGTCTGTGAACTTCGTTATGACACCTCTTGCCGCTTTTTCATCGAAGTATGGATAGGTAGCTTGTGACCATACGTGAGTGTAATTGATCCCCAATACAATTCCGTTGAACGGAGCGGGAAGATACCAGAACCGGGTTTGAAAGTCTGTTTCGACACCCTTCACATAAGCCTTAAAAGGACTATTAATGAAGGTGTTCAATGTTGCGTCATCATCCGCAGACGTTAAATACGGAGCAAATGAGGCTAAAGAGTCGAGGCCTGTTATCCCAAATTTATCGTATACAGCCTTGCTATGGAGATGGTACGCTGTGGCATAAGTGAAATGATCTATCTCCTTGTAGAATCCTCCGACTGAAAGAAGACCTAATTCATTGGAGTGAAGCGTGAGCAAGAGATCCTGATTGTACGCCTGTGCCGGTTTCAATTTAGGGTCTCCTGCGTAGATATTGTGAGGAGAATCGGCTGAGATACTAAAATGCGGATCGAGCGAGGTATAATCGGGCCGTGCAAGTGTCTGAGTATATGAATACCGCAAATCTACCCAATCAAAGATGTTGTACTTTGCCTGCACCTGGGGGAGCCAATAATGATTCCATGGATACGCCGATACGGGGGAATAGGGCTGACTCGCCGGATTGCGTTCATCCATCATGTTGTAGGCGTCGAAGAGACCCTTATCTTCTTCATACCTTGCGCCGCCAACCAACATCAAGTCTGAGCCGAAGTTCAATTCCGACATCAGGTATGTTGCATAATATTTCTCGATATATTTGTAATCATTAGGAAGCTCCTGGTATGGACCATCGAACCATCCCCCACTTGAATTGGTAGCCATCAGCGCAGGATTGTGGCTTATATAGTCCATTATCGCATTTAGGGCACTCGGATCGGGAGCCCAATATATGCCTCCAAATTTGTTGTTTAAGAAACTGTTTATAAGTTTTGAATCACCGGACGTAAAGTTAGATGCCTGTAATTGATTTGTATTACCAAAAGCCAGATTAGGATAAAGCTTTAAAATAGCATTTACGACCTGAGCATTGATGTCGGTGTTGTTGGCACTCCCGCGGTTGATGCTAATGTATGGCGTACTCTGATCATTATGATGTTCGTTGTAGCGAAATTCTCCACCGAATTTAAAGTATCCGGAGATGGATGAACCGAGACTCAGCGGAATCTTGAAATCGGCTTTATAGATTTGATCGTTCTCCCGATAATCGGAACTGAATAGACTCGTCGATCCCAATAGTGTTAACGTGTCTGATCCATAGTTGACAAAATGCGTCAAATTTTCTGGAGTTATATTTGTATCACCTGTAACAGAATGCTGGTGGCTGATACCATTATTTTGGAAAAACGCGTAATACGGCGAGAGCGGGAGGTGATTCCTTGAATAAGTATTAGCGACATTAATATCCACGGATATAAATTTGAAGTCATTAGTAAATTGCAACGAATTGACTGCAAGATCCGTATTGCTGGTTCCTGCCCGGTAATTAAAATCTATGTCATAGTTGGTGCTCACATAATTCAAGACCGTATTATAATCTTGGTAATTTGAATTCAAGCGGCTGAACATATTGACTGATTTGATGAAGCCGGAAGGGAGCTGATAGTCAAGAATCAAATTACCGCCAAATCGTTCCCTGGTTTCTATATGACGATCCAGTGTCACGTTAGTCACGCGGACAGCTCTGTACCCGTCCGGATCCACAACAGAACTCGCTTGTTGGTAAGCCGCGCTCATGTTATCCGCACTGCGGTCGTATTGTTCTGCATTGCCAAGGATGTATGCACCAAGTTTATCATCGAAGAAACGATCGCTCGCAGAGGCCACGGCTCTATAGTTTCCGTACTTATTAGTCTTTTGCGTATAGCCGGATTGAAATAATAAATTCGTGCGAAACCCTGATGGAGCTTCCCTCAGGTCCATATTCACGTACCCACCGAGGGCGTTTGCCTCCATATCCGGTGTTAGTGTCTTATAGACTTCGATAGATTTTATCATATAGGGAGTAACCATCGAAATGTCGACACTTCGATCATCATTGATCGTACCCGATGTAAGACCGGCGAGGGAGGTGGCACCAATCTGATTGCTTCCCGTTGAAGCAAGCGAAATACCGCCAATAGCAACTGCATTATATTGAGGAGCTAAACCTCTGATGACCACTTTATTATCTTCACCAGAACTCTTTACTGTTGAGATACCCGGTAAACGGCTTATGGCCTGTGCAGCGTTGAAGTCTGGTAACTCTTGAATTCTTGCTTCGGACACAACACTGGAAATTTTATCCGACGCAAGCTGCTGGTTAATTGCCTGCACCTGTCCGCGTGCCTGGGCAGTCACGACCACCTCTTCGCCCGCGATTATTTGCGGCATCAAACGAAAGTTTTGATCTACTGTCGCATTATTTGCAACAGTCACCTCAAGAGTAACTGATCTATAACCGACATACGATACTTTCAACGTCCACGTACCAACAGGGACAAGGCGTAAGACAAAATTCCCATCCAAATCGGCAGCATTACCAATACTCGTATTTACAATCATAATATTAGCGCCTACAAGCGACTCACCGGTTGTTTGATCAACTACCTGACCTTTGATTATCCCGGACCCTTGTGCTAACGACACCTGAATTACAAAGATCGACAGAAATAAGCATACACCTAATAATCTACTGCAAAAGTATCCAAGAGACATTTTGTCCTCCTCTTGATTTTTTTCAATATTTAATTATCTAAACGGACCTATCACTTAAGCTCTCTACCTTTTATATTTACTATTCGGAACTGTCGGTGTCTAAAGTAATTCTGCATCCATAGGTGGTGCCCATTACCTTGCACCTGACCTGAATATCGTGTTTTCTTACTCTGTTGTCAAATGTATTCATCACATAATACATAATTACACCTTCCAAAGATCAATGAGAATCAGGGGAAACCTTCGGAAGGGATCCCGCAACTTTAATTACCGCGTCGAATGATGCATTCGGCTTTCCCCTGCGGTCAAACAGCAGCGGGTAGCTTGTTCTTCCGGCAATCGGAAATGTGTTGAGCCACGAATCACCGTCTGTTACACCCCAAAATGTTACGCGGGTGAGTTTATCGCTATTCTTTTTGAATACAACAAACAATTCTGCATATCGTTTCGCTAATGTTTGCTGAACAGAATCCGGCAAACCATTTTTGTACAAGTCTAATTTTTCCTCATACTGAAATCTTCGTGAGATTTCTGCGCTTGCTGTCCGATCCGGTTGAGGAAGAATATCAATATCCAATTCGGTGACCATTACTTTCACGCCAAGTTTTGCAAAATCTGCAATCGCTGAATCTACTTGTCCTGTCCTGGGCCAATCCATTTTGTAATGCCCCTGTTATACCTATTCCGGCAACTTGAATTCCCTGTGATTGAAGTTTTCTCACCAATGCAATGACACCCTTGCGCTTCGGTACATTCTCCGTTGAAAAATCATCGTAATACAATTCCGCCTGCGGATCTGCTTCGTGTGCAAATTGATATGCCTTCACTAGGTATTCTTCCCCGATAATCTTTAGCCACTTTGATTGTTTGAGCGAACCATCGTCAATCACTGCCTCATTCACAACATCCCAGCCCTTTATCCGTCCCTTGTACCGCCCTACAACAGTGAAAATATGATCGCGCATCCGTTCTAATAATTTTTCTTTGCTTAATTCTTTACCGCTTGTATCTTCAAATACCCATTTCGGCGTTTGATTATGCCACACAAGTGTATGCCCGATGATGAACATGTTGTTCTTTTCACCAAATGCGACGTATTGATCCGATGCTTCGAAATTATATTTATCCGGTTGAGGGTGAACAGATTCCCATTTCAAAACATTTTCCGGAGAGATCGAATTAAACTGAGTTCTGGCGATAGTTGCACCTTGTTCATCCTTACCGGAAAACTGCGATTCGTTTAATGCAGCGCCTACCAGGAATTTGCCCTTGAACGCATCTTTCAGCGTTTGCTTCTGCTGTGCAATTCCAAGAACGAAAAACACACTCAGACTCACAAGAATGAATCCCAATGTTTTGCTATGAAATTCTGATGAAGAAAAAGTTCGCATTACACTCTTCTGATTTTGTTATGAAGCAAAAGTTTTCCGACGATCGGCTAACTCATCCGTCATTTGAATCTCGATCTGTTTATTAATACGATAGAAGAACAGACATATGATGCAAATACCAAATGTAATTGCAGGGAAAATACTCATCGTTAGGCGGATACCAACCAGCGTAGCGGCTGTTTGGGCTACATTGGGCACATAACCATAAAGAGAAAGCACATAACCGGTGATCGCACCGCCAAAGCCCAGTCCGGCTTTCAAGCCAAACACAATTGCCGAGAAAACAATACCGGTTGCTCTACGATTGTTTTTCCATTCCGAAAAATCCGCCACGTCTGCCATCATCGACCAAAGCAGAGGTATGGTGAAGCCGTATGCGAATTGACGAAGCATCTCTGTGGCAAAAATCAGTTGTATTGCGGTCGGCGGCAGGAGCACAAAGAGCGCCGTGAATACTGTCGTCACAGAAAGTCCTCCGATGAACACATTCCGCTTACCATATCGCATCGCCAGCCCTTTAGAGAAGAAGATGCCGATAATCGTGGAGACCGTTCCAAAAACATTGAACAGACTGAACAGATTTTCTTGACCCACATAATATTTGAAATAGTACAGAACCACACTGCCGCGCATTGCAAGTGTAATAAAGAGAATAATCGTCAGAACAAACATCGCTTTCCACGGTCCGTTTTTCGTAAGGTCTGCGAAATGCTGTTTGATCGACGCTTTCTGAGCGGGGTTTGGTTGGATTCGTTCTTTGGTTGTGGCAAATGTGATAAAGAAAAGCACGACAGCAAGGGCAGAGAAAATACCCATCGTGTATTGATATCCTTGAGCACTGTTGCCTTGTCCAAAGTAATGCACCATCGGCAACGCCAAACCCTGAATGATCAACTGTGCCAACATTGCAAATACAAAACGATACGACGACAGGCTTGTTCGTTCACCCAGGTTTCCTGTCATAACTCCGCTTAATGCAGAATACGGCAGGTTGTTTGCGGAATAGACCATCATTAAAACGATGTAGGTAACATACGCATAGACTAACTTGCCGCTGAGACTTAAATCCGGTGTTACGAATGTCAGAAAGCCCATAATACCAAACGGTATCGCAGTCCAGAGAACCCATGGACGAAACTTACCCCAGCGGGTATTTGTCCGGTCTGCAATAATTCCCATCATAGGATCGAAAATTGCATCCCAGAACCGCACGACGATCAGCAACGTGCCTGCCGCAATAGCGGAGATACCAAATGTGTCAGTGTAAAACACTAACTGAAACATGACCATGGTTTGGAAGATAAAATTGGCGGCTGTATCGCCGAGTGCGTAACCGATTTTTTCTTTTACAGGAAGTTTTTCTGAGTTTGATTGCACAAATCACTCCAGTGATTATTTGAACTTTCTTTAAAAAAACTTATTTACAAAGAAACACTATCCCCTCTATTATATCATCTATGATATAATATTCTCCTCCATTACATGCTGATTAATTTTTGCCGCGTCCTGATCTCGGAAAGGATTGCTGATCATACCATTTATCTCGCTCAGCTTTACCACATGTTTATTATTTATATCGTCAAAAGCAAGATATTCAGACATAATAAATAAGAAGAAAGTCTAGTCTTGCCAGATTTTAGCGTAATATGCTGAAACCCCTTTAATTCTTTTGTGCGCTTTGACACACTACATATACAACTGAACTACTCCATTACTTTCGTATTGTCAATATATAAAAACTGACTTTTAATTCGCTTTGGGAATCACATGCATTTTTAAATCCTGACGAGAATTCAAGAATAAATCAGTTACAAAAGAATTTAACTGGTGAGAGTCTATTTTTATCGTTGCCGTTCGCTTTTGAAGTTCTTTAATGTATTGTATTACTATCTGCGTTAAAACCGCGCCCGGCCTAGGATAAGCAGCTACAATATAATGGGGGCCTTTGGATAATTCTCTTTCTTCTTTTTCCAATTCGGCCCTGAGGTTATCCGGGCTTATCAATGAATTGGCATGCTGGAAGATCACCTTATCCATTGCTTTATATACTTCTTTACTTTCTTTAACCAGGCCGTAGTAATCAAGAAGCTGTGCAAAAACATAATTGGATGTCGTATAAACATCTTGTCCCTGTTCTGACTCTACCGCTTCCCCATTCTCTGTCCGGCACATAGCCCAGCCCATAGCTGTACGGTTATTTTTATAAATTGTCTTGAGAATTTTTCTGGCTTTATCATCAGATATAAAGGGTTCTTCTCCTATTGCAATTAAATACCACAATGCATCTAATTGATTGGTCCAGACATCTGTGTTTGTTTTTCTCGTGATAGTGTCATAGCAGGTGACGTAATATTGTAATCTGGTGCCTTTTTTGTTTTTCTTATCTCTCCATAATTTCTCAAAAGCCGCAGAAGCTTTTTCAAAACTCGCTTCATATTGTTTTTTTGCCGGTTCATCCTCCATCATACCGGCCATTATTATCATTGCTTGACAGCCCGCCATGAAAGTAGTTGCATCGTAGCTGTCTAACCCGAACAAGGTTAAATTATCAAATGTATTTTTAACTTCATTGTGATTACCCTCGGGGATGCCGTCTCCGTCTAAATCATGCTTTTGTAAAAAAACGAATCCGAATTTGAGTGTCTGCCAATTCTTCTTTAGAAAATCTGTATCGCACATGAATTTAACATCGCGCAGTACTCTTGTTGCCAATTTAGGGAAAAGATCCACCCAATAGTTATTATTGTACCAGGCATAATCACTGACATTGCGCAAAGCGTGACCTTTCGGCATAGCGCCTAAATCATGCGCCACGCTTCCTTTAACCTTGAAAGCATCTCTTATCTGAACTAAGGATTTGCCTTCATATTGCTCTGGATACTCTTGAAAATGTTTTCTGGCTTCGACAAAGGATGAGTGATAATGATAAAAGCGAGGTGTGAGATCTTCTGCAAGAATCGAATCGATAAACCGCTGGCAAATCTCTTTCTCAATATTCGGGAAGAGCACCAGCAGCACCATCGAATACCAATCAACATCAGAAGGATCAATATAAGCATAATCAAAGCATTCTAGAAATCTTGCTCTATCATTTCCATCTTCATCTTCAACCCAGACCGCAGCATTTGATAACGGGAAGCTAAATTCATTTAAAATCAACCGCGTTATTCTCAAGGCACCATTTTTATCTTTCTCGTACGAAGGGCTCTTTTGCATTAAATCAAAAATTTTACCTTGAATTGTTAACGTTCGGTTCAGCCAGTCTGTATAATCATCTAAAGCGAGTTTTACCATATCCACCGCTCTAGTCTCTCTCTCTTTAAAACTTTTAACGTACTTACGATCAAAAGTTTTTCCGTCAATATACCGCTGTTGCGGAAAATCTAATGCGAATGCAAATGGTATTTTAATAGTTGCTTTCGGTTCCAATGTAAATGTAAGACTGATAGCCGCACCGTAATCTTGATTGAGAATGGGTTTTCTCTTCTCGTAAAAACTTCCGTTATCATTCAAGAGTAAATCCTGTTTAAGCCTATTCAAGCAGAAGTAAGGCTGTGTATCCACTTCGACACCTACCATCTGCGGTACAGCAATAACCATTCGATCAGCACAGTCGCTGCTCCCCATCACCACTCCCCGCATACCTCCAGAATTAAAATCTGTATGTGTATGACCCTTGATAGGCGCTGTACACACGTAGACAGTGTCCTGATCAGTTGGTTTCAATTCCTTTTCCTGAAGGTTTACCAACGAAGGCCGAGGAATTACAAGAATAATTTTCTGAGCCTGGTTCGAATTATTCTGTACTTCATATTCTTCTACACCGACAGGCATGAGGGCATGATTCGTTCCAGACAATAAAGGAGAAATTAACCTTCTTATCATATGAACTTTCCCAAGCTTATATACTATCTCAGCCAAAGGTGTAGCAAGAGAAATAGAAATCTGCTTTTCAGGAATTGGGGGATGGTAATAATTTTTCATGGCAGGGATATCATCTGGACCTTCTACCATTTGAGGGTGCTTCTGTGTCAGCATAACTGACTTTTCATCACCGATACTGATAAAAGGCGCTGAACCAAATTGAATTGCATTCTGATTTAATAATATCAACCTGCCGGCATTATTCAGCCTATTATATAAACCATCGGGAGATATGCCTATCGAACACGTGGGCGCACCTTGAAGGGCGATGGTATGAGGGAATTGAAGAGTTTTTGACATTCCCTGAAAATGAACCGTCATTTTATTCTTGACATAAATTTCAGATATTTGTGCACCTGAAATTGTATAAATGTCGTTTACTTTCAATCTAAAAGGTTTTGGCATATAACTTTTTCTTCAATTAAGATATTTCTATTCTTGACCTAACACTTTCCAGAGTTAAAGATAAAATAGTAAACACTGGATTCTGCATTACTAGCAATATGACAAGTCTAAGGGCTGCCCTTTCTTCGATACCGGCTTTTTCACAGGGGCCTCTCGCTGAGCACCAAGGCTTATGGGCAGCTTGGTCTTAGGCGAGGGTTTGATTTTCCCAAACAGTACCCCAACTGCGACCTTTATAGAATCAGGCGTTCCGCTGAAATTGCAGACCACAACATCGGCCTCATTTGTCGTACCTTCCACATACGGGTAATTTGTCACAACGACTACTTTTTTACCCGCTTCTTTAAGTTTCTTGACAAGCAGTCGGTTATTGCCTGTCTTTACGATTCGGGCGTAATAATTTGTCATGACGACAAGGTCTACCTGTTTAGCAAGTTCGAGGCACTCTTCAATCTCATCTTCGTGTGCTGCAAAGTCGGTATCGGCCAGAATCATATTCGACGTATACTCCACCATATCCTCGCAGAACATATGCTGGTGCATGTAAGGGTCTTTTCCGCAGAATTCATATGGAATACGCTGCTCGATAACCAGCATCCTCTCCTTGGGACTCAAAGGCAGCATTTTTTTATCGTCGCGCATTACGATCAGCGCTTTTTTAGCAACTTCCCACGAAAAATTAATAACCGGTCTGCTCATCGCATATGCCTGGGCTTTTTTAGGATCTTTCTTTCCGGCCGTTTCAAACAGACCCTGATCGTACTTCATCCTTAAAAGATGTGTTACAGCTTCCTCGAGTCTCTCTTCAGGAATTTCACCGCTCTCAACGGCTTGCTTTACTCCAAAGAAACATTGCGATCTCGATTCATCATCAGCTTTCAAAAGAATAGTATCACACCCTACCTTGATTGCCATTGCGCAGGCTCTCGGAAGCGGCCATTGTTTGAGAATTGCAGCCATACCGATTGCATCGGTAACTATAACTCCATCAAATCCAAGTTCTTCTCTCAAGAGTCCTTTAATAATTTTTTCCGATAAAGTCGTAGGATATTTATCATCATATGCCGGGTAAATTGAATGCCCCGTCATAATTGCTTTTACTCCTGCTGCTATCGCGGCTTTGAAAGGATATAATTCAACTTCCTGCATCCTTTGTTTATCAGCCTTTATTACTTCCAGTACATCATGAGCGTCTGTATCTGAAGCGCCTCTTCCGGGGAAGTGTTTTCCAGTTGCTGCAATACCGCCATCCTGAAAACCCTTTATGATAGCAACAACGTGTTTTGCGCAAGTCTCGGGATCGTCACTGAAAGACCTTACTCCTATTTCAGGATTTTTGGGATTGATGTTTACATCACAGACCGGCGAATACATTTGCGTTACACCGATATTGCTTAATTGTTTCGCAATTGTCAAACCGATTTGATATGTCGTCTTTGGATCGCCAATTGCCGCCATACCCATCGGAGACGGAAACTGTCTGATACCACCCGACATATAATCATTCTTGAAATCGCCTTCGAAGTCGATTGTCATGTGGAGAGGAATTCCCACTCGTCTGCCCATAGCAAGCTTCTGCAGTTTATTTAAATCCTTCGTATAATCTTCCGGTGTTATGCTAATGCCAAAAGATTTGCCGGCAAAATAGTTATTTGCAATGGTAAAATAATCGGCTGGCTTTTTAAAATTTTTATCAATCTGGGAATTACCCCAGTAAAGGTTTTTGCAAGTCTCGACAGCGTATGGTTCGAGGCAAAGACCACCGCAATGCAATCTTGTTATCTGTTCGATGGTGCTCGGAGTTAACATCGCGCCACGCCGTGTAAACGTTAAGAGCTGGCCAACTTTTTCTTCCAAAGTCATCTTTGCTAAAAGCTTTGATATGAATGCGTCTCTTTTCGCATTGTTCTTCTTTACCATTATTGATCTCCTGTTTTTTTCTCGTTTATGATTCCCACTTACCACGGTTATCAGGCCCCACCCAGAATTCATGTTCTTTCTTCCAGCCGGCCTCGTCAATCTTGAGTTCTTTTGTTCTCCAGCCTTTTTTAATACGCTTTGTTAGATCATCAAATCCTTTATTCCAGGAAAGTCCGTCAGGGACAGTAACGTTCATACTTCCGGCAGCATTCGCGTATCTTAGACAATTTTCAATCGAATTTCCTTTTACAAAAGCAGAGAGAAATCCTGCAATTGCCGAATCACCCGATCCCAATGCTCCAACAAATTTTTCTTCCTGATAGACGGGGAACCAGAGCTCACGGTTAGCCCAGTTATCAAGATCAGAACAACTTGCCGCACCCAACTTTTTGAGCCGATCCTTATCAGCAGTACGAATATAGAGGCCCCGGTGACCGCATTTAACCATTGCTATCGCTGTGCCCATTTTTATCAGATCGCTTCCCAGCGTGGAAATTTCTTTTACGGTCATATGGTCAAGCACGGTCTCTTTGGGTCCAAGCTTCGCTTTTTTCTCAAGAAATTTTTCTTTATAAAGGAAATAAAAAATTTCTTCTGCGCTTGGCACCATGATATCCGACAGTGGAACCCAGTCCTTAAGAATTGCCTTCCAGTGAACCTTCCCCGCACGACTATTTACATCAGGAAGTGAAAGATCAAGTGCAGTTGTTGTTCCCAGCTCTTTTGTTTTTTTAAGAATTTTTGTCAATTCCTTTCCTGTGTTCTCATAAAGTTTGCTCATCCAGGGCGGATACCCAAAAAGCATTAACTTAGAACGTTTCACAAGATCGAAATTCATGTCCTCGTAACCAAATGTATCGTTTGCGCCGCAATGATGCAGATAAAATCTATCTATTCCTGGTATGCAAATAGCAATAGTGTATGATGTAGATTCCCCATTGACCGTTTTAATACCTTGAAAATGTCCTTCATGTTCTTCATACCAGCTAAGGATCTCTTTTCCAAAATCATCGTTACCAATCTTTCCGATTAATTCAGTTTTTACACCGAGTCGACGGATGGATACGCCGGCGTTTGTAACAGGACCTCCTCCCACAACGACGCACTCACCCATATTAATCATTTTTCCGGGTACAAGGACGTCTGTAAGTTTATCCACTTTACCATCAATAGTAAAAGCAGGTATTAGGTCGAGGCAGGTATGCCCCGCAGCTACGATTTCTATATCTTTATTATTATTCTCCACACTAAGTTCCTTATGATATTCTCCCATCAAGTTATTTAATTTACATCTTACCCTTCAATGATTTACTAATTCTTATCCTGAAATATTTTAACGACGGCATCGAATGCTGGTTTCGGTTTATAATGACAGTCGAACAACATGGGAAAGTCGTTCCTCCCTCTTATGGGTGTGTAACTACGCCAAGATTGCCCGTCGTGTACAGCCCATAGTGTTACCCGGCTGAACTTGTCTCTATGCTTATGAAAGAGTGAAAACAATTCATTATATCTCTTCGCCAGATCTTTTTGAACGGAGTCCGGCAGAACATCGTCATAGGGATTGTACTTCTTCTGCGTTTCTGCATCAAAGGAGGAAATGTCGACAGCTTTAGAATAAACGGGATAAAAAGGAAGCACACTGACGTCCATTTCCGTAATCATGAGCTTGACGCCCAATTTGGAAAGAGCCAGGATGTAGGATTCGATATCCTCTATACGTGGATAGTCGAGGAACCAGTGACCCTGTATGCCGACGCCATCGATACGAGCACCTTTTGATTGCAGATTCTGAATGAGCCGCATGATACCTTCGCATTTAGGTCGCTCCTCAAAATCGTAATCGTTGTAATAAAGCTGAGCGCTGGGATCGGTTTGGCGGGCATATTCAAATGCCTTGAGTATGTAGTCTTCGCCGATAATTTCCAGCCACTTGCACTTACTGAATTGCCCATCTGCCATGATTGCTTCGTTTACAACGTCCCAGCCATGAATTCGACCTTTGTAACGGCCCATCACGGTGAAGATGTGATCCTTCATTCGTATAAGCAATGCCTCACGGCTTAAGGGTTTGCCCGATTCATCCTGAAATACCCAGTCCGGCGTCTGAGAAAACCAGACGAGAGTATGACCGATTATATGCATTTTGTGCTTTTCACCAAATGCTACATAACGGTCCGCAGCTTCAAAATTATATTTGTTCGGTTCCCGATGAACCTCTTCCCACTTAAGAATATTTTCCGGAGTAATGCTATTGAAGTGTTTTTCCACAAGAGTGATCGCGTCTGGCTCTTTGCCGGAAATCTGATTCAGACTGAGGGCAACACCAATATAAAAGTCGTCCCTAAATATATCCTTCAAGGCAGGTTGACTGTCATGATTAGCATTGATCATAGGAACGATCCTGATGGCTTTGAAAATACTAAATAAGTAAACGCCGTTATCGAGATTTTCATTTTTTCTATCTACGAATTTCTGCGATTGAACTATCAGAATTTGGTGTTGCCTAACAGCATGAGAGTGCTTCAGTCCTTTTCGACTTCCGCTCACTCGTCACTTAGAAAATATATGAGTTAATAATATTTTCGAGCATCTCCTGTCGGCCGCTCTGTAGAACTGGATTCTTCTCGTTGCGAACCCACTTGTCCACATCTTCCATACTGATCTTACCGGACATAATCTGCTGGCCTATTCCGGAATTGTGGCTGCTATATCTTTCATCGATGAATTTGCTTAATGCTTTATCCTGGATCATTTGATAGGCAACCAATAGACCTTTAGCAAAGGCATCCATTCCGCCGATATGCGCATAGAAAAGATCCGTTGGATCATTTGAACCGCGGCGTACTTTTGCATCGAAATTCAATCCGCCGGTACCGAGGCCGTTTTGATTTAATATCACTAACATAGCCATCGTTGCACTATAAATGTCGGTCGGGAATTGATCTGTATCCCAGCCAAGCAGCATATCACCTCTATTGGCATCAACACTTCCTAACCTACCCGCGGCCGAAGCGACGGCAAGTTCATGTTCGAATGTACTGCCGGCCAGTGTAGCATGATTTGCTTCGATGTTTAATTTGAAGTCATTGAATAAATCAAATTCTCTCAAGAAGTTTAATGTTGTTGCTGCATCAGAATCATATTGATGCTTTGTCGGCTCGCACGGTTTGGGTTCAATAAGAAATTGGCATTGAAAACCGAGCTTCTTTTTATAATCCACAGCCATATGGAAAAATCGAGCCATCTTCTCCGCTTCTTTTTTCAAATCTGTATTTATCAATGTTTCGTACCCTTCACGTCCGCCCCAGAATACATAATTTTCGCCGCCAAGTTCTTTTGTTGCATCGATTGCATTTTTCACCTGTGCTATTGCAGTAGCCATCACGTGTGCATTCGGACTTGACCCTGCACCTTGCGAATAAATTGCGTTGCTGAATAAATTTGCTGTACCCCATAACAATTTCACGCCGGTTTCTTTTTGAAGTTTCTTTGCCACCTCAACCATGGCTTCCAAATTCTTGCACGTCTGAGTAAAAGTTTCGCCTTCAGGTGCGATATCTCGATCATGAAAACAATAATAGTCTATTCCGCATTTTTGCAAGAACTCGAAATTTGCCTCCAATGTATCTTTCGCACGTTGCATCGGATCTGAAGATTTCCGCCATTCTCTTTCAAAACTTGGGCCTCCGAACATATCGGAGCCATTGCCCATCATAGTATGCCAGAAGGCAACTGAAAAACGAAGATGTTCCGCCATCGTTTTATTGCCAACTTTTTGGTTCTTGTTGTAGTACTTAAAAGCCAGAGGATTCTTTGAATCCTTACCTTCGTAAGATATTGGCTTCTCGACTTTTGTGAAATATTTGTTCATTATATTTGTTCCTTCACTTTATTATGTGGTTAGATTTGGAAATTACACTCTTGCGTTTTATCAGTTCAAATATAATTGAACCGTTTTTATAATACAAATATTTGTACTTCCTGTCAAGAAAGAATTTCAGATTTTATTCTACTGTTTTGTTGGTAATAATAAACGTATTAACACTGGCAGAGACATTTTTTCTACTCAATCTTCTTCTAAAGAGAAATGGATACATATATGAAGAATCATTACAATAATTCCGAATGATCCCTATTCTGTATACTAAATTTGGTGATTTTAAGTTGTCTCACCTATTGAAAACATGTTAGAGACATACGTGCATATACAATATTTAACAAAAACCCATAGCAGCAGAAAAACCACTTCTTATATAGTCACAATAAGAATTGTTGTCTAATAGATTGATTTGTTTTATGTGCTGGAGAAATGTGGTTCAAGCATTCAGAACTTTAGTCGATTTCCTGATAATAAATTCGGTCTCTAAAACAACTTGTTCGGTTTGAAGTGCCGCTGAGGATTCAATGTTTCGAATTAATATTTCTGCCGCCCTTCTGCCTATTTCGTGTTGAGGCGCTCGTATCGTTGTTAATGGGACCGGATATGTTTTGGCATAATAGATATCATCATTGCCAATAATAGATATATCGTCAGGCACGCGGATGTTTAACTCTTTGAGAGCCGTCATAACTGCAAGAGCCTGTTGATCATTGAAACAAACAATAGCAGTCGGATAGTCTTCACGATTTTTATTTTTAAAATAGTCTATAGTTTTATTAAAACTTTCTTCATAATGAGAGCCGATAGATACAATCATATCATCGCGAAAAACCAACGTGCTCTCACTAAACGCATGTCGAAAACCTTTGATCCGTTCTTGGGTATGTGAGGACTGCGGAGGACCTGCAAAATGTATAATTTTTCTATGACCACTTTCCATTAAATATCTAACTGCCATCTTAATTGCTTTTTTATTATCTATTGCAACAACGTTTGCCTGTATTCCTTTCACTGCTTCTAATAAAACGAACGGGTAATTAATCATTTTCAGTTTAAACAGATGATCGATTTCCGCCGTCCCTTCTACTACCGGAGCTATAATCATGCCTTTGATATCTTTTGCAGAAAAAAGATGAGATAATTTCTTTTCACATTCATGATCATCATCTGAACTCGTAATGATTACAGAATATCCTTTGCTGCTTGCATACTCCTTTGCACCAGCAGCGACTGAAGAATAAAATGGATAATTCAAATCCTTGACAATTATTCCAATGCTTTTATCTTGAAGGCCATTTTTCAAATTCCTCGCAACGCCTTTGGGACGAAAGTTCAAATTTTTCATCACTTCTAATATATGCTCTCTCGTACTAGGATCGACCGTGTTTTTGGTATTGATGACAGCAGAAACGGTTCCCTTTGAAACCCCAGCTTTATTAGCAACATCAACAATTGTTATTCTTTTCATTAGCTATTCTATCACCTTTTTAGAAAATACTAAATTGAAACGGTTTGATTATCATAATCATTTAATAATATCTTTTATTCACAGGAAAATCAATAAAAATATTAAGAGTTTAAAGTATCAGGTATATATAAAAGTAGGTGGTAGCTTTTTAGGTGAATAAACAAAAAGGTGGCCGTCACCTGCAATACGAAGAAATAACGGTCACCCAAGAGTTTTACAACTGCAAATCTGTACGTTGCAGAATACTTAGCTTTTTGTCTGAAGTATACGGTTCAACGCAGAAGCCCAGCGTTCATATAGCTCGGTGTATTTAGCCGCATTCGCACTTTTCGGCTCAATCACTTTTAACCGCTCAAGACCTTTGAACATTTCTTCACGTGATTTGTAATGCTTCACGCCTAATCCTGCGCCGCGCGCTGCACCCTGCGAGCCGTCTGTGTTATAAAGCTCGATAGTAACACCGGCAACCTGCGCAAGTGTCTCGCGGAAGATTGGTCCGAGGAATAAATTTGCTTGGCCTGCACGCATAACTTTGGGCTTCATGTCCATCTCGTGCATGATATTAATGCCGTAGTTGAATGCGAATGCAATGCCTTCATGAACTGCGCGCATGAGATGCGACTGAGTATGTATGTTGTATTGCAGATTCAGCAGTTGAGCACCTGTGTCGCGATTCTCGAGCATTCTTTCAGCCCCATTACCGAACGGTATGCAGATGAGACCGTCGGCTCCAACAGGTGTGCTCATTGCAAGTTCATCAAGGCGTGAATATTTTACAGACTCCTGGCCTGTCATACGCCGCATCCAACTGTTTGATATACCGGTTCCGTTGATACAGAGGAGCACTCCGATACGGCGTGCATCAGCTTTGTGATTGACGTGAGCAAATGAGTTAACACGGGATGCCGGATCGTATTTGAGTGTATCACTTACACCGTACACGACGCCGGATGTTCCTGCAGTCGCTGCAATTTCGCCAGGCTCCATTACATTTAGCGAGAGTGCATTATTCGGCTGGTCGCCGGCACGATATGAAACCGGAGTTCCTTTTGCCAATCCAAGTTCTTGAGCTGCACTCTGGCTCACGCGGCCTTGTTCACCGAAAGTTGGAACGATCTGAGGGATTAACTCCTGGCGAATCCCATAATGTTCGAGCAGGAATGCTGCAGGTGAGTTCGATTTAAAGTCCCATAAAATTCCTTCAGATAAACCGGAAAGTGTCGTAACGGCATCTCCTGTAAGCCGCATCGCGATGTAATCGCCCGGTAGCATAAACTTGTCGATCTTTTCGAAAACCTTAGGTTCGTTCATCTTCACCCATCGAAGTTTGGATGCGGTGAAGTTACCCGGAGAGTTCATGAGGGAACCTAAACATTTCTCGGCGCCTATTGCTGTGAATGCATCACGTCCGATTTCCACAGCTCTGCTGTCGCACCAAATGATGGAAGGGCGCAACACCTGTTTGTTTTTATCGACAACAACGAGGCCGTGCATCTGGTATGATATGCCTATGGCAATGATTTGATCGCTCTTGATACGCGAGGTTGAAAGAACTTCTGCGGTTGCAATTTTCAAATTCTCCCACCACATATTCGGGTCTTGCTCTGCCCAGCCTGGCTTAACGGCAGTAATTGGCATTTCAGCTTTTGGAGAAAATGCACTGGCTTCGAGTTTACCTGATTCAGCGTTAAGAATTGAGACTTTGACTGATGAACTACCTATATCAAATCCGAGTGTATACATCTGATGGTGTCCTTTTTAATTTTGAGATGAATTAATAAAACATTATTTAGAACAATTATGACTTAGTGGAAAATTTGTAAATAGTCGTTTGCTTATAAACATCGCCTGGTTTTAAAACAACGGAAGGGAACTCCGGTTTGTTCGGCGAATCAGGATAACCCTGAGCTTCCAGACAGAGACCTGTTCTGCGTTTATAGACGACGCCATTTTTCCCTTTAGTTTCACCGAGAGAATTGCCGGAATAGAACTGAATTCCCGGTTGATCGGTATAAACTATCATAATTCGTCCGCTCTTAGGCTCTTGAACTTCTACAACTTTGCGGACTTTGCCATTGTAGTTTCTTAAAACCCAGTTGTTATCGTAACCTCCTCCGATAAGGAGCTGTTCATATTTTTCATCGACACGTGCACCGACTGTCTTCATAGTCCGGAAATCCAGCGGTGTATTTGCAACATCCGCAAACTTGCCGGTCGGAATTTGCCCCTTGTCTGCAAGCGTAAAAGAGTCGGCTTCGATGCTGAGTTGATGATCTAGGATTGTTTGAGAGAGGTTGCCTGATAAATTAAAATACGAATGCTGTGTTGGATTGAGAATGGTTGTTTTGTCTGTTGTCCCTTTGTAGTCGACACGAAGTTCGTTCTTATTTGTCAGCGTGTACGTAACGACAAGAGTAACTTTTCCCGGATATCCTTCTTCACCGTCGGGGCTCACGAGTGTTAATTTAAGTGCCGGTTCGTTTCCCTCGATAGCTTCTGCATCCCAAAGTTTTTTATTGAATCCGACTAATCCGCCATGGAGATGATTCTCCCCATTGTTTATCGCAAGTTGATAGGTTTTACCTTCCAACTGGAATCGGCCTTTGCCGATACGATTTCCGTATCGCCCAACAATTGATCCCAAAAACGTTTTATCATTAATATAACCCTGTAGCGTATCATATCCGAGGGCGATATCTTCAAATTTACCATTTCGATCGGGAACGATGATCGATGTTATTATCGCTCCATAGTTTATGATTGTGACTTTACTGCCTGAAGAGTTAGTTAGAGTATATTGATGGACTTCTTTGCCATCCGGGAGTTTCCCAAATGATTTTTTTTCAATCACTTTATTTATCCTTATTTAGTAATATGAGATGAATGAGTCAAAAAAAATAAGTCTAAGGCTTTGCTTTGCTCCGCGAGCAAGACTCGAACCTACATCCCGACAGTGTCGGGATAACAACCTGATGCTCCACCATTCTTGCCCCGATGTTTTTCATCGGGAGAGCTATCGCGGAATGACCATCAATCAATCGAAAAGCTCATCGTCACTGATGAGCTTCAAGAGAAATATATCTGCAATTCTGCCGAAAGTCAAGCAACGTCCGAAGTTTTCTCTGCGTTAACTTTCCTTCCATTTCGTGGTATATTAACGCATAAAATTCTTTTGGGAAAAGAAGATATTAAAATTTGACGTAGCACTTCTAAAAGCCGGTCGAAATTCTTATTGAATATTATGTCTAATCACCTATTGGGTAATCCTATAATAATTATTACTATAATTTATGTTTTTCTTTTGAGAATAAACCAATATCTCACTATTTTAATACTGCGCTTGCGGACAAGCGAAAAGTGCTAACAATATTTAGATTTTTTCTAAAATCTTGCAAAAGCCATATACTTGTTAAATCAGAATCGTCTCCTCTGCAAAGAATTATTATAATAATAGTTTTGTTTAGATTGGTTAGTCAATTTGTATGAATCATTACGAACTTTAAGAGCTCTTTAATTGTTTTACAAGTAACTCTAAATATGATTAAAATTTAAACGCGCTTGTACGTTAGTCAAATGATTAATTATTTATTGAGGAATATTCATGAATTATTTAGAAACTCTTTTTAATATCGAGAATAAAGTTGCCGTATTAACTGGCGGTGGCGGCATTTTAGCTAGCGAAATGGCAAAAGGATTTTTACAGGCTGGAGCTAAGGTAATATTGCTGGATATCAACGAAGCCAATTTACAGAAGAAAGTTGTTTCGCTCGAAAAGTTCGGAAGTAATATCATCGGATTGAAATGCGATGTCCTAAATGAAGCAAGCATCAAGGTTACTCAACGGAAGATTCTGGAAAAATATAAACGAATCGATATTCTGGTAAACGCTGCCGGCGGTAATATGCCCGGCGCCACCGTTGAACTCGATCAAACCGTGTTCGATCTTCAAATCGATCAACTCAAGCAGGTTATCGATCTCAATCTTTATGGAACAATCTTACCTACAATAGTTTATGGTAAAACTATGGCGGAGCAAAAAAACGGATCTATCATTAATATCTCATCAATGGCATCGTACCGGGCAATCACACGGGTTATGGGCTATTCTGTAGCAAAGGCAGCGGTCGATAATTTCACGAAATGGATGGCAGTTGAATTAGCCCAAAAGTTCGGTAACGGTATCCGCGTTAACGCCATTGCTCCCGGTTTTCTCATCACTAATCAAAATAGAACGCTCCTGACGAATGAAGATGGTTCGCTTACCGAACGCGGTAAAGCAGTTATAAATGTAACTCCTTTCAAACGGTTTGGTGAGCCGGAAGAACTGGTCGGCACGGTGATTTGGCTTGCAAGTGATGCAGCAAAATTTGTTACCGGAACCACCGTACCGATTGACGGCGGATTTAGCGTGTTTAGTGGTGTCTAGCTTTAGATGAACTAGAAGGAAGTACAGAATGGCTTTTGAAGAGACATGGAGATGGTTTGGACCGAAAGATCCTATCACTCTCAAGGAAATAAAACAAACTGGTGCAACCGGTATTGTTACTGCACTCCATCATATTCCTTCCGGTGAAATCTGGACTGTTGATGAAATCATTAAACGAAAACAGATTATAGAATCTGAGGGATTGCAATGGTCTGTCGCAGAGAGTATTCCTGTTCATGAGAATATAAAAAAGAGAAAAGGGAATTATCGCCAGCTAATCGAAAATTATAAAGAATCGGTCAGAAATTTAGGGAAATGTGGAATCGATACAGTTTGCTATAATTTTATGCCGATTCTCGATTGGTCTCGTACTGATCTCCATGTTGAATTTAAGGATGGATCAATCACAACAAAGTTTGAAGCGAACGTCTTTGCTGCGTTTGACCTCTTTATCCTCAAGCGTCCAGACGCAGAAAAAAACTATAGCGAAGATCAGATAAGAAAGGCTAAACAATATTATCGAAGCATAAATGAAACACAAAAGAATCAACTAATACAAACAATTCTTCTTGGCTTGCCCGGTTCCTTAGAGGCATATACATTAGCCGAATTTAAATCTGCCCTTCACGAATATGATGAAGTTGGTGAAAAAGAACTTCGGGAAAATTTACTTTTCTTCATTCAAGAAATTATTCCTGTTGCAGAAGCATCCGGAGTATTGATGGCTATTCATCCGGATGATCCGCCATTCTCATTACTCGGTCTGCCAAGAGTTGTCACTGACAAAAAAGATGTTAAGCAAATATTAAGTGCGATCGACTCTTCATCAAATGGATTAACATTATGTACAGGTTCCTTCGGTGCAGGATATAAAAACGATCTCATTGATATCGCTAAAACATTTGCAGGAAGAATCAATTTTGTTCATCTACGGAATGTAGTAAGAAGTGAGAACGGAGATTTTTTGGAAGATAACCATTTAGACGGTGATATCGATATTTACAAAGTAATGAGAACACTTCTCATAGAACAAAAACGACGCGCACAAGAAGGAAGAAAGGACCGACGCATGCCGATGCGTCCTGATCACGGACATCTTATGATACCGGATCAACAACGAGAAGGAATCTATCCCGGCTATTCATTATTTGGACGAATGCGTGGCCTTGCAGAATTACGCGGTTTGGAATTAGGAATTATCCGCTCTTTGGAGATATAAAGCATCACCTTCAGTTCCATCCAGTAATAGAGCGGATATATACAATCGATTACTTCGGTAGTCGAAGGACTTCGGCGCCGGCAAGTAAAACAGTGCCTATTCCATGCACATTATTCAGTGGTGCTGGACGATGATAATAGTAAACCAAATCATCACTTACAGCAGTACCGCTGCAAACACCTTCAATTTTTCCATCTGCTTGAATCTTTGACATTACACCCTCCCATCCACGTTGTGCAATTAGAGGCATAACGCAATTCAAGGTATCCTTTATTGAAAGCCCACCCAATCGAGTACACAACCATTGCAGCACAAGAAGTCTCTAACTATGAATCTTCGTTTATCCAACAATGGATGCAACAATCCTCAATCGCTTTGATAAGGTGAAATTTCAATAATGTGTCGTTCAGAGTAACGAGTGTCTCGCACTATGGATGATTTGCCGGCAGCTGATCTAATAAATCGACCTGTGCAAGCAATGCCCGACCGTTGGCACGACACCAGAAAACAACTCCGGGGCATTCTCCATCTAAGTACTAGCAATGTTGCACCAAACCCTCCTTATCTATGAAAAAGATATTTATGAAAATGAATGACCAGCGGAGCCGCATCATCAAAGTAGCGAGCGTCTTTCGAGAATTCGCCCTGCGGGCAAGAAACGAAACATTCTTGTGAAGATCACCTGCCCAGAGCGTCCATTTATGTAGAACCGATCTGATAAGAGTTCGATCCTTCATCCAACTCTGCTGCGTAAGTATATGTTTCGCTGTTTGAATAATATATTCGATATCGAACTTATGGTGCAAGGCGGGATACTTCAATGACACTCGCCCCATTGCACCACAATCGTTATAAGGACTCTCCATACAAAGTCGTGCATCGGAAGGTAATTCATCAAGTGACTTGAAATGGGTTCCGCTTTTCTGATCTATAAACTGAAACGTGGCATCTTTAAGTACTATCAGCATCAACGCGAACTACCGCTAGTATCTTTAATATATCCTTAGTAAAAAATGAAATTCCGCTGAAGGGATATCCTATACAAAAAAGGGGAAAGTATAAACACAAATAATCGATGCATAATGTATCCTCCGATCAAAGAATGAGAAGAAAATAAATCTCTATCAATCGAATGTTCTATAATATAAAATGGCTGTTTAACCGAACGTCTCTCGTAAAAAAATTCCATTCTCAACTCCCAGTCTGCATCATATCAGGATGATGTGCAGAACAAGAGTAGCACGTACTCATGAAACATTTGTTGGCAGCCGTTTTGTGCATTCCCATCACTTGCTGGACGCGTTGCAGCATGGATCTTAATTTTTAATCAAGCGAATTTATCAACAGAAAGTGCTCATAACGAGCAGATTGGTTTATTATAGAATAACGATGGAGGATGATTTTCTCGTTGTGCAAACGTTTTCATGTAACCGGCTCTTTCGATGCTCAGTATTATGGATTGTTCCATGCCTGAAGTCTTCACTCTATTGAGGACTTTCAACATACTTAAATCTGATATTTTTATCGGACACAAAATTTGTTTTTCTGAGTGATCTATCGTCCTTGATGAACTTTTTTAAAAAATCACTTGCATGATTGATAAGATTTAATTAAAATTTGACAAATTAAGTTCGATTAATGAAAGCCGTTTTTTCATCGTCAGTATAATGGCGGAAATAATAGAGGGCAGTGAGCTGTAGATAAAATAAAGCAATGCTCAATTGCGAAAATGTTTTATTACACAGTATTATTGAATCGGTTCAACATTAATTAAACCCGTTAAAAATATAATTGAATTTTTCCAACATCCGGATGCAATAATTATTATTCTCAAAACATGTATATTGACATGGTATTTTGTTTTTTTGACTTCTGAGATATTAGGAATTACGTTTGAATCCAGTACACATTATTTTGTTTGATTAATAAATCAACTTTTTTCAAATCCACTGAAGTTCCATCAGAGGAAGGATTTCTACAAATTAAAATTATCGCTTAATAAGTTAAAATGAATATAAACAGGCTCTTTAATTAAGATAAAAAACTGCGCAATTTGGTTAATTAATATCAAAAAATGGTTTGCATTCGATCTGCGGTATCATTAACTTAAACGAAGGTTCTCATCTTATTTTTTAGATGTGTTCAACATTTCAAAAACCAAAAACGGATGATTTCAGAAGGTTCGTTTTTTGTAAAATGAGTGTTTATAATAACAATCTTTTTCTTAGATCTGTTCCACATTTCAAAAACCAAATAAAGTGAGGTCAATATGTTTCTTTCTACAAGATCTTTTTTACTCATCACCCTTCTCTTATTTGCTACTCCCATCTTATCGGCTCAACAGGGATCAGGACAGATTAAAGGTACTATTACGGATGCGACGACAGGTGAAGCTTTGATTGGTGCAAATGTCACGATAAAAAGTACCAGCTTGGGAGCTCCATCTGATGTTGATGGTAAATACATAATAAACGCTATTCCTTCCGGTTCATATACAGTGAAAGTCAGCTATATTGGTTACCGCAGTAAAGAGATGACGATTGAAGTAAAAGAGGGTTCAACACATAAACTGAATTTTTCACTTGTAAGCCAAACACTTGAAGGTGAAGAAGTAATTGTTACCGCTCAGGCGAGAGGGCAGAAAGCGGCAATCAACCAGCAACTTACATCCAACACTATCATCAATGTCGTTTCTGCGGAAAAGATCCAGCAACTTCCCGATGCGAATGCTTCAACTGCGTTGAGTCGTCTGCCTGGTGTTTCTCTTATGAACGGGGACCAGATAGTTATCCGTGGAGTCCAGGCTAAAATGAATCAGATTCTAATAAATGGTATTGAATTACCTTCAACCGACATGGGCAGCAATACGAGCACTACGAGCACCCGTGCAACGAACCTTGGTTTTATTTCATCAAATTTGCTCTCCGGTATTGAAGTCGTAAAAGCACTTACGCCGGATATGGATGCGAATACAATTGGCGGTGTGGTTAATTTAAGATTAAGGGAAGCCCCGACAGGTCTTCATTTTGACGCGCTAACTCAAGGAAATTACAATGCGTCAGATCACGTCACAGATAACTATACATTTTGGGCGAGTATCAGTGATCGTTTCTTTAATGATAAATTAGGCGTTTTCGTACAAGGAAATTTAGACCGTTCTGATGGCGGTGACCAAAAAGCTTCCATCACACCGACACTCCTCGGCACAAGCAATAATGCATACGGTCAGGCTACTTACGAGTCAAATGGTGCAAACTTTGAGTACGATGATAATATTATCACAAACAGGGGTGGGAGCCTTATATTGGATTATCAACTTCCGAATGGTAAAATAGTTCTCCAAAATACTTATTCCGGGAATGTTACAGATCAATTGAATAATTATATTTTACTGAACTTTGATCTTACTCAGGTAACATATACCCCGGATCGCAGTTTATATGGAAAGGACTTATGGATTAATGCACTTCAGGTAGAAAATACTTTTGGTATTATCAAAGTAAATGCAGGCTTGTCACACTCTTTCTCACAACAATATACAGAGTTCGGATATTCGCCTAGCCTTAATGGTAATTCATGGAGTCAATTTTATAATTCTGGAGCTGCTGCGCCCTTTGGTTTTGATGCTTCAAGTAATCCGATAAGATATAATTCCTCTGCTGCGGAACAGGGAATGACACTTACGAATGCCCTTGGAGTCTTTAACAATATTAACCAGGCAGAATTTGATAGTTCATCGATACAAGGATGGACTCAAAGTATTGCCAATCAGTTTCGTCAGCATTTATATAATGCATCTCTCGATGTTTCAGCGCCGGTTAACTTTTCTAATGATATCACGGCCACATTTAAAGCCGGCGGCAAGTATATGAGAACGACACGTGAAAATAATGTTGATGAGAATTTCGCCCATGGCCCTGGGGACACGTATGCAAATCCAGATGCAAATAATTACTTTGGGTCTCCAGCACTAGGTCCTGGAAATCCATTGAGATTTGCGCAGGTTATGGATAATAATTTTGCGAGAGGGCAATATTATCTAAATAGTCTATATAATTTTACTAATGGGGGCTTTAAGTATGCATTAGATCGGAATAAATATGATGCCTGGTTGAAATTATCAGAAGAAGGCTGGGCTTTCCCCATACAGTACGCTGATAGCTACAAAAATGATTGGAATGGCGCAGAACAGTCTTCCGCGGGTTATTTAATGGGCACCTTTAATTTTGGTCCACAGTTGACTTTAATAGGCGGTGCTCGCTTCGAAAGTTATAATATGATTTACCATGCCCAGTTTACGTATGTTACTCATACTGTTTACGGTGACTGTGTTAGTACTGAAAATGGGTCAATTGGCGACACCGTTAATCCTGTTAACCCATATCACAACGTACCCTACAGTGCCTTCAACGTTGACCGGACGGATAACAATGTCTTCCCCGATGTGCAGCTCCAATATAAAGTTAATGATTGGTCGGATCTTAGATTTGCCTATACAACCGGTATTTCCCGCCCGGATTATACAGCAATTATTCCTAAAGTTACTTTTGATATTGCTGGCGACTTTGCAATGGGCAATCCTATGCTAAAACCTGCTACATCACAAAGCTACGATGTTGTTGGGTCCATTCATACTAATTCAATAGGTCTACTTACAATAGATGCCTTTTACAAAGAAATAAAAAATCAAATGTATAATACCTCGATTTACTATTCGTCTCTTTCTCAATATGCCAGTAACGTCTATATTCCTGACTCAACATTTTTAGCACAAGGCTTTGGTTTTACAGTGCTACCCCAATACCTTGTTGCTGTCAATTTAAACAATCCGAACCTCGGCTATATAAGAGGTGTTGAAATTGATTGGGAGGCAAATTTCTGGTATTTGCCTAGACCGCTTAATGCTCTGGTTTTAGATATAAACTATACACATTCAGGGTCAAATACGGCTTACACTGTTATTCAGAATATTGATACTAAGGGTAGAGATTCGCGTGGTCATGTAATAGACATATTCACATCAAAAGATACGACTTACGACGGAAGATTAATTCAGCAGGCAAACGATGTAGTAAACGCTGCGATTGGTGTTGACTATAAAGGCTTCTCCGGTCGTATATCATTTAGTATGATCGGTAATGTAATTAATAGTGTAGGTTTAAGACCTGAAGAGTCTTCATTTACCGGCAACACTTATAGATGGGATTTTACGCTTAAACAAGATCTGCCTATTGATGGTTTGAGCATAACTTTGAATGGAATAAATATTTTTCACCAAGGAATAAATACATATCGTAATTACAGAATGAGTCCGGATGCTCCAATAACTCAAAACTTAGTTTCAGTCTTATATCCTATTACACAATTCCAGTTGAATTTAAGATATTCTATTTAATGGTCTATCTAAATATTATGATGTTTAATTAAAGGAAGGAGGTGGAGGAATTCATAAGAAAGAAACAAAGCGTTACTAATTCACTAAAATTTACAAAAAACAACTCACTTAAGGAGCTCTAAAAATGAAAAGCGCGATATTACTTTTCAGTATGCTGTTGCTTCTAGTATCGTCGGCGTTTGCTCAAGATATGCAGTATGTCAAAAGCAGTAACGGCGACACTCTTGTAGTAAAATCTGATGCAGATTTTAATGGTACGAATACTCTGTATAGCCTCTTGTCTTCAGATAGTCTCGCTCCCGCAACTCGTGTATATATGTTAGAAAACGGAGGAATTTATTCGGAGGCAAATAATCCTGCAACTTCCTCGAAATATAGAACCATTATTATGGGTCAAACAAATACTTCTTTGAAATTAAGCACAGGTGCTGAGCCGCCGATTATTTCGGGTGATTTGGAAACAGGCGTTAACAGCTGGGGAGGTATGAACATCAATAAAGACCTGCTTATTAAGAACATTGATCTTGAAATAGGAAATTCTGGTGGCAACGGCGGAGGATGGGCCTTCTTTAATTTTGGTGGACCCAATGAGAGACTTCAAGTAGACAACTGCATTATGGAGCATACTTGGTGGGTATGGGTTGGAGGTCCTCCTGCTAACACGAGTGTGTTTTTTACAAACGATTACTTTGTAAATTTGGCCGGTCAATCCTGCCGTCGAAATGGTGGTGTTACAGATTTCAATGCCAATGGCGTTACTCACGAGGATACTCTTTTTGTTGATAACTGTACACACGTGAATGTTCAGGGTACTTGCTACAAATTTAGATATGGGGTTACGGTTGACAAAGTGGTTTTCAATCACAATGACTTTATCGACTGCTCCGGCTTTGTTTTTATGAATAACGGGGATCAGACGAATATGAGTGAAACGAATAATATCTTTGTAAATTGCCAGTTACAAGGATATTGCCCTGTTCTTTCAGGTAAAGATGTAGGTGAAGTTGATGCGGATAGCCTCGCAATGGGTCTTGTCAATTTACGTGTTGATTCTACTTTCACTGCGAACGTCGGAACCAATGGCTTTTATGCTGACAAGAATTTAACGTATTGGGATCCATCACTTTCTAATATCGTTACAACATTGAATACTGGTAATGGAGTAGATCACAGTACAAAATGGGTCTCCCAAATGATTACAATGAACGCAAGAACTGCAGCCCTATTTGCTAATAAAACACAATATCCTAAACTTGTAAATGCTACATGGATTAGTCAATTACCTACTTTTGCGAAGACGGATGTTTTGTTTGGAAGTCAGCTTGCAGTAGTAAAAGCCTATGCAATAGCAGCAGTTGATACAACCTACGGGACTCCATTGGCATCCTGGCGTCAATCAGTTAATCCAGAAGCTTCAAATTTCATTTATGCTGATTGGCCGATTCCTATTAATCTTTCCTATACTGATGCTACTTTGTTGACTGCCGGACTTGGCGGATTCCCGGTTGGAGACTTAAATTGGTTCCCAACGCAATACACATCGTGGAAAGCTCAAGAAAGTTCGGAATTGGCTAGGATTGCGGGAGTTTTGAATGGCACAATCATAGTTGGCGTTAACAAACAACAGGAGCTTCCTCTGAATTTCCAGTTGCGGCAGAACTATCCGAATCCGTTTAATCCAAGCACTGATATCAGCTATACAATTGCTAAGGCTGGAAATGTTACATTGAAAGTCTACAATATGCTGGGTCAGTATGTTGCTACTTTGGTAAACGGTTTTCAAGCAGCAAATACATATAAGGTTAATTTCAATGCTTCCGGTTTATCGAGCGGCATGTACTTATATGAACTAAGTACAGGAAGTAGTGTAATTACTAAGAAAATGGTCTTGATGAAATAACTTCTTGCCATTTCTTAATACATGGTACAATCAAAACCCCGGTTTATCCGGGGTTTTGAATATAACGAGAAGGGAACGAATTTTATTTTTATAATTCTTATAAAATAAACCAAGGTAATTAGGTAGAAACGTAATCAAAATTGATTTTGGTGAAAATTTTCAACAGGTATTCAACAATGGTTAAATCGATATTCGACTTCGTTAAGAAACATCGGGAAATAATATTTTGACACGCTACGATAATAGAATTCAAGTATAATTACTCGCGACGAAGAAGCTTGCTTGCCTTTTATCTTTGGCACTTGTTACACTCGATATATCCGCGTTTCGTCTGATATACATCGAACGAACCGTTAAAATTGTATTTTTCTTTTCAAAAAAGTTGCCATAGTAACTTATTTAACCTTAACCTGCTATAAGATTGTATATTTGCCTAATTAGCTCTTGTTTTCCTCTTTATTTCAACAAATTAATTGTTATTGCATCTTATGAGTGACTTACGTATAGGGCCATTAATGAAATCAATAAAGTATCTGTTTTTAATCATATTATTTTATGCATTTGTAGGTCGTGCGCAAGATAAGCCAAATATAATTGACGGTAATAAAGTAGTAGCTAGGCTGGATAAAGACTTTTTGGTAACTCTAAAGGACTTGAGGCAATATATAGTGGACTGGAAGTACCAGTATAGGTTCCGTGTCAAATCCGATATTTACAGAAATGCATTAAAAAATTTGATAGTCGATCGATTAAGAGTTTTTGATTTATTTGATAGAGGATTGAATGAGAATCAAGATTTAATGGAGAAAATACGCCGTAATATTAATTATGAATTAATAAATGCTTTTTTTGATAAAACTTTTGTGGAAAAGTATGCAAATGAAAAGACGGCAGCCGAAGCTTATAAAGAGATTGATAAGGAAATTATATGTAGCGATATAACATTACCGATTCCCACACATCCGACAAAAGAGAACCTTGACTCACTAAAAACGATAGCCTCAAAAATAGAAACCGGTCTCGGTAAGAATTATGATAAAGATAGTCTCATAAAGTTTTATTCGTTAAAGAGTTTTAAACTAAATGCTAAAAGGAAGGTAACATGGTCAGAAACTATGATTGACCCGGTTGCAAATGTCATTTTCAGACTTCAAAAAGGATTTACCCGGGTTGTAGAATCTGTGGATGGGTTTCACATAGTAAAGGTACTGGATATTAAAAAAATAAAATTGGAACCGTTTGAAAAAATGAAAGATAAAATAGTATCACAACTTCAGAAGGGATACTATGAGGCATACAATAACGCATACGATGACTTTAGGCGTGGACGTATTGATAAAAGCTCGATAAAGTGGAATCAAAGCGGATTAGACCAAATCGCGAAATGGTCGTCCGAAGATGCACGCTTCTATGCCGGTGCTTATAAAGATACTATTCAAAATGCAATTTCGAATGGTAATAATTTTGGCATACTTTCATACAATAATGGTAATGTTGATTTAAAGGAATATCTACGGCTGCTGGAAGAAGTTGTAATTTTGAATCCGAATATTATGCTAAGCTCTGCCAGTGTTGTTAAGGATTTTATTTTAGATGCTGTATATGATAACAACGTTATTAAGGCTGCAAAAAAACTTGGTTTGGAAAAAAAATTAATAAACCCTTACACGCAAGACCCCGTTATAGCAGACAGGCTCCTATATTTATACAAACAGGCAGTTTTTGAAGGAAGCATTCCAAAAGCGACACCGGAAGCATTACATCAATTTTATGAAGATTATAAAGATTCAATATTTTACCAGCTAAAGATAGTGTACATTTACGCAAGGATCTATTCGGATAGTGCTAAGGCCGCTGCAGATATAAATGAAATTAAAAAAGGAACCCCGTTTGAAAAGGTCTCAAATGCCTGGTTGGTTAATGAGTATATTCGTGAACGTGATGGTTCGCTTAAAGCTTATAAGACTTCAGGCGGAGACTACCTGGCAAAGGCGGCATTTAAATTGAACTTAAACGAGTCTGCCGGACCGGTTGAATATGATGATTCTACAAAAGGAAAACAGTTCGCTGTTATTAAATGTTTTCAGATCCAACCGGAAAAGCAGCTTACTTATGACGACGTCAAAGGTAAAAGAATAGAAGAAGAGTTCAAAAATTATTACCGCCAAAAAATTTCAAATGAGGTCGATGCAGGGTTAAAGGAAAAATACAGGGTGGAAATATTTGAAAACGTTTTATCCGAGGCAATCGCATCCAAATAGAGATGAATAATCCTAAAGGCGTAAGTCTCGATATTCTTGTAATCTCAGCAGTTGTTATTTGCTTTGAAATAATATCCACAAGAATTTCTTCCCTCATATTTGTTCAAAATTATGCTTTTATAATTTTGTCTCTGGCCATTTTGGGGCTGGGAAGCGGTGGAATTTATTCCTATTACAAAATAAAACCTGAAGAGGGGTCAACTAAAAATCCAAAAATATTCAGCCTGTTTATCTTACTTTCGGGGGTTTCACTAATTATTTTTATTGTACTGGAAATTATCTTATCCATAACAAGCCCGTATATTTATTTCTTCTTCCTTTTTTTTCCCTTCTTTTTTGCTGGAATCGTATACGCTGAGTTTTTTAGCAATTATGCAAGTGCCGGTTTTAGAATTTATGCTTCGGATCTCATTGGCGCAGCATTAGGGTCTGTCTTATCAATTTACGTTTTCAATTTATTCAATGCTGCAAATGCCGTTCTTTTTTTGGCTCTTGTTCTATTTATTTCATCAATTAATTATTTGAATGTTGAAAAGAAAAAACAAACTTTGCTGTATCTAGCTCTTATCAGTTTGGCTATTGTGTTGACAGTTTTTGGGAAAAGGGAGTTATTAGGGAAAATTCCGATTGGAAACTTTCCTGAAAAGGACATTTATTATACCTATGACGATCCGAATATAAATCCCACGATCATCGATAACAGGTGGAGCATAAATGGAAGATCGGATTTAGTCGAATATAACAACCAAAATATTGTTAAAGATCTTTTCATCGACGGCGCGGCAGGGTCCCAAATGTACAAGTTCAATGGGAACATTGCACACCATGATACACTTCTTAATAAGATTTTGCTGCACCATTCAACGACAATTCCTTTTCTTTTCCTGACTAAAGAAGAAAGGGAAAATATGCTGGTTATAGGTCCTGGCGGGGGGGGAGAAATTCTTACAGGAATTCTTGGAGGGGTTCAAAAGATTACCGGTGTGGAGGTGAACCCGGATTTTGTAGAGATAGTAAAAAAATATAGTGACTTTAACGGAGGTATTTATACAAATTTTCCAAATGTGAAAATCGAAGTGGCTGAAGGTCGCCATTTCATAAAGAGCACCCGGCAGCATTACAATATCATTGTCCTAGCCCTTCCTTCAACTAAACAGCTGCAGAATATTGACGGGCTTGCTTCCAATGAGAATTTTCTTCTAACAGTGGAAGCGATAAAGGATTACTTAAAAAATTTAACTCAAAACGGTCAGCTAATTTTTACTTTACACAATAGATGGGAACTTGTTAGACTTATTGTTACGACTTTATATGCTTTTAAAGAAAACGGGATTGATAATTCCGATGCCATTAACCACTTTTTAATTTTGGGAAGCGACTATGCTCCAACAATTGTAATTAAAAAATCTGCTTATACGGTTGATGAAATAAAAGCTATAGTAAAAGCTGCAAATTCTTTACCTGCCGATTTTCCTCGGGTAACATATCTCCCTTTTCTCAATAATCCTGTTAACAATGAAGTTGAAAATATTCTGTTACAGGATATTAAAGATGGGCAACACTCTCTCGGAGAAATAATAACCAGTAATAGCTCTGATATATCTCCTATTCATGATGACAGCCCCTTTTTTTATAAAGTAGATAAAGGTGTGCCCGGTGACTTTGTGAACCTTCTAGCCGCAACATCGGTGGTTGCCTTGTTGTCGGTAATAATCCCTTTCATGAAGATAAAATCAAAATTGAAAAAAAATAGAAAAAACAAAGAAAAGGAAAGGGTTGTACTTCCTCTCTTAGTTTTCATTAGCATTGGCATCGGATTTATGATTTTGGAAATATCGCTGTTCCAAAAGTTCATTCTTTATCTTGGCTCGCCGACAATTGCTTTATCAATTTTGCTTGGCTCTCTGCTGGTTGGAATGGGAGTCGGAAGCTTTTTCGGAGGACAAATATATTCACAGGATGTTGTAAAACGTTTAAAACATATTTCAGGTTTAATAGTAATTGCCGGCGTGCTCCTGTTTGTCATACATCCATCCATTCTAAATGAATTACTGGCTTATGGGTTGGTTATTCGAGCGATTGTTTGTTTTGTTTTACTGTTTCCGTTCGGCTTTTTACTTGGTATTCCTTTCCCGACCGGGATACAAATGTTAAAGCAAAACAATTTGGTAAAATATATACCATTGATGTATGGAGTGAATGGGATTTTTACCGTTCTCGGTTCGGTATCGGCAGTTATCCTATCCATGACTTTTGGTTTTACTTCAAGCTTTTTTGTCGGATTAAGTATGTATTTAATCATTTTTATATTCTTGACTTCAGGTTCTGTTATCAGTAAACAGAGCTAGTATGAAAATATCCAAAGAAATAAAGGAGCAACTTTTAATCGATAAAGATCATCTTTCGTTAAACGAGCTTTCAAAAAAATATCATCTTCAACGATCCGAAATAAAAAATATTATTGAGGCAGCAGGAAAGAAAACTCCTAAATGGTTTTTTGTAGTATCGGTTTTACTTCCGGTAATATTTTTGGCTATTCTAGAGATATTCTTAAGGATCATAGATTATGGTTATAATTTTGATCAATGGGTGGATGTTGGGGAAGGGAAATATGTAGTAAACTCGAACATCGGAAAAAAATATTTTACTAGCGGCAGCTTTAACCCTACGACAAGTGAAGATGAATTCGACATACACAAAAAAGCAAATTCTTTCAGGGTTTTTGTTTTAGGAGAAAGCAGTGCGGAAGGTTTTCCATATAGCCCGATGGGATCGTTTTCCCGTTATATACGGAAAAGGTTGGAATTGGTCTATCCTAATACGCCAATCGAGGTTATTAATTTAGGTATGACCGCGATAAACTCGTACACTTTGTTAGATCTTTTACCGGGCGTACTGGATCAAAAGCCTGATTTAATTTTAATCTATACCGGACATAATGAATATTATGGGGCAATGGGTGTCGGTTCCGTAGAATCATTTGGTTCTTACCGAGCTCTAATTAGATTGATGATATATTTGAATAACTTTAGGATAACACAATTAGTACGCAATTCAATAAATTGGGTTTCATCGTTGTTCTCATCCGGAGATAAGAGGGCTACAGGTACACTAATGTCCAGGATAGTGAAGGATAAGTACATACTGTTAAATTCAAAAGAGTTCGACGCGGGTGTTCAACAATTTGAAGATAACCTTACTGATATGTTGCGATTAGTAAAAGAGAAAGGAGTACCGGTACTAATAGGAATGCTGGTAAGCAATTTAAAAGATCAAAAACCGTTTATTTCGGTTAGTGCGCCCGGTTATCAAACTGCAGATCAAGTTTATGAAGAGGCGGAAAATGAGGTACAAAATAATCATTTTACAAAAGCAGATTCCCTCTTCAAATTGGCAAAGGACCTGGACGCGCTTAGGTTCAGAGCGCCTGAAAGGATAAATGAGATCATTGACGATTTAGGAAAGGAATTCCATGTTGCAATTGTTCCGATAGATTCAATATTTGATTCTGCAAGCCCGGAAGAAATAGTTGGTGACAATTTAATTATTGATCATTTGCATCCGAATGTAAAAGGTTATCAACTTATGGGAAAAGCTTTTTATGATTGTATGGAAAAAGAGGGATATCTTCCTAAAACAGAAAACGCTGAAATTCCGTTTGGCGAGCAGGATAGTCTTACACGTGCTAATTTTATGTTTACAAAACTCGATTCTGTTATGGGTAATTATTATGTTAAAATTTTAAAGACAGATTGGCCTTATGTAAAACAGAGGGCTGCTATATCTGAATTTCAATCACGGGATTTTCTCAATTTATTGCGACCTAAGGATTTTATTGATTCGCTTGCTATGTTGAGAATAGAACAAAAAGTATCCTGGGGTGATGCACATTTAATTGCAGCTACATATCATTTGAGAAAAGACGAAGTAAAAGAATATTTAAAATATATGAATGTTTTGATCTACCAGTATCCCAACCTAAGAGATCTTGATTTTACTCTTAAATACTTTTATGAAAAACATAAAATAGATCTGGCAGATTATACCCCAAAGAGAAACGGGCTGATGGCATTGTATATCGGGAACTTCGACAATGCAATCAGACATTTAACCGAAGCTTATAAATTAAATTCCAAGGATCCATTAGTGTTATATAATCTCTCCTTGGCCTATTCCAAAAAGAAAGATTTTAAAACAGCTCTAACCATGATTAATGAATGCTTATTTGCAAAACCAAATTATCCCGAAGCAAATAATTTAAAGCAACAAATATTAAGTGCATTAAAATGAATTCATCATCAATAGTGTCCGACTGTTAGAGATGGAAGATCAATTCCGAACAAACAGAAAGGAGCAAGAAATCATGAAACCGAATCTTTGCATTCTTTCATTATCCTTTTGTGTTGTGATCAACGCAAATCTTCTGAATGCTCAATGGGTACACACCAACGGAACATGCGACGATACTGTCTTATGTATTTCCGTTTCCGATACGAATAACTTTTAATAAGGATAACGCCATGCTAAAAACGATTTCGCTTAAAAAGCTTCTTCTGCTCGCGATAATCTTTTTGCCTATATCTAACCTTTTCAGTCAAAAACTGCGGGTGAATGATCTGGGATATTTTGAGACGACGGGATTGAATGTCTTTGTGTTTAGCAATGAATACAACGGATTTTTCTTTGATGAAAAAACATCCGGCATTGAAATTATCCAACACGGTGTCAGAACAGCAACCGGTGGTGCAGTGAGATTGCAACCTACACCGGAACAATGGGATCAGATTCCCGTCATGATTGATAGAAAAGTTGATAGAGATAATAATTCAATCGAAGTGAAGTTGCGGTATAAAGATTATAATTTCGATTCCAAAGTGACGGTTATAGCTAAAGACGACGGAATAATTATTCGAGTTAGCCTTGATAAGGCGCTTCCGGAAAAGCTCGTCGGCAATGCCGGCTTAAACCTTGAATTTCTGCCTTCCGCATATTTTGAAAAATCATATTTGATTGACAATAAGCCTGGAACATTTCCATTATATCCCTCCGGCAATACGGAAGTCCGTCCGGTCTCAAAAAAAATTCCACAATTTAACGGCTACACGACATTTGACGACAGGGGCAGGGGTGAATTTCTTGTACCAGAGCCTCTTGTTTCAGGCAAGACATTAGTATTAGCTCCCGAAGATCCGGAACGCTATGTCAAGATCGTGTCTTCGACTGAGGATCTGATGCTGTTTGACGGCCGTAACCTAGCCCAGAACGGCTGGTTTGTCGTGCGTAGCCTGATTCCTGCGAATAAAACCGGCACTGTTGTTGAATGGTACCTCCAGGCGAATACAATTCCTAACTGGATACGAAAGCCCGTCATCGGATTTTCCCAGATCGGTTATCATCCTTCCCAAAATAAAATCGCCGTTATAGAGCTGGATAAAAATGATGCGCCGTTAAAGGCAGCCTCTTTATATCAGGTAATGCCTGACGGCAAGTTCGTAGAAAAGCTAACAACCGAAGTTAAGCCTTGGGGAAAATTTTTCCGCTACAATTACATAAGATTCGATTTCACATCAGTTAAAGATTCCGGCCTTTATTTCATTAAGTACGGCGATCTAAAGACGGAAACATTTCCCATCGGAACTCAGGTTTATAACGATATCTGGCACCCTACGCTCGATGTATGGTTCCCCGTGCAGATGGATCATATGTTTGTGAGGGAAGCATACCGCATTTGGCATGGAGCGGCTTTTCTTGACGATGCACTCCAAGCTCCTGTAAATATAAGGCATTTTGACGGCTACTGGATGGATTCGACAACACACACAAAATATAAACCCCTTGAGCACATTCCCGGATTAAATGTGGGCGGGTGGTTTGATGCAGGTGATTTTGATATTGAAACAGCACATCATGGCAGCGTCATTTTAAGCTTTGTGGATTCTTGGGAAAATTTCGGGCTGAAGCGCGATGAGACTTTTATAGATCAGAAAACCAGGTATGTCGATATTCATCGCCCCGATGGTAAACCCGATATTTTACAGCAAATAGAACACGGAACTCTTCAGTTAGTCGCTCAGTTTAAAAATATCGGTTTTGCGGTAAGGGGTATTAATTTCCCAAATCTTTATCAGTATCACCACCTGGGAGATGCATCTACAATAACCGACAATCTATTATACAATCCAAAACTAAAACCATATGAGACTGACGGATTGACGAGCGGGACAATGGATGATAGATGGGTCTTCACGGTAAAAATTCCATTTATCAATTATTCGTGTATAGCGGCAATGGCAGCTGCGAGCCGCGCGTTGAAGGATTACAATAAACAGCTTTCCGATGAATCTCTGCTGGCTGCGATCAATGCATGGGAAAAAGAACGGAAAGAGTCTCGACTTGAAGATACAACGAACAGGTGGTGGTTCCTTAGCAACGCGGAATGTATTGCAGCGCTGCAACTGTACATCTCTACAAAGGACGAGCAGTATTACAAGCGATTCAATGAATTAATATGGAACCAACTGGATTTGGGTCTGGTATGGAATATATCCACGGCTGCCCGGGCAATACCGTATATGCCTCAGGAATATAAATCCAGGCTTGAAAAATATGTTCTGAAATATAAAGACGAACTGGAGAAACTTGACAAGCAGAATCCTTACGGCGTTCTTGTCGGGACAAGGGGATGGGCCGGAAATCATGAACTCATTACATGGTCAATTGCAAATTACTATTTGAATAAATCATTCCCGGATATAATCGGACGTGAATATGTATATCGAGGGCTTAATTATATATTCGGCTGCCACCCTTATTCCAATATTTCATTTGTTGCGGGTGTTGGAACGCATTCGAAGAAAAGAACATATGGAAGCAACAGGGCCGATTTTTCATTTATTGCAGGCGGTGTTGTTCCGGGCGTGCTCATTTTAAAACCCAACTTCCCCGAGAACAAAGAGGACTGGCCTTTCCTCTGGGGCGAGAATGAATGTGTCATCGATATCTGTGCCGATTATATTTTTCTGGCAAACGCAGTAAATGATTTGATAAATAAGAAGTAATACGATAAAATTAATCTTACGAAGTAAGAAGTAAAAATAAGAATTTAAAATTAAGATATTTATGTTATATTAATAAGAAGAATGAGTATACGTGAGAAGGGAATTGAGATTGAACAAATGAAATTCAATAAACTTCTCAATAAAAAATTGGAGGAACATATGAATCTTGTAATAAAGCTTTTCACAGGCAGGTGTCTTGCTCTCTCACTGTCATTACTGATAGGATTGACCGTAGTGAGCAATGCGCAGCTTGTAACTAATGGAAGCTTCGAAAGCTCCAACACGGGGATTGTTGACTCTACATCAGGGATTAATGACAATACATCTGTCAAAGGGTGGCTTATTCAAGTTGCGTCAGGTATAACTCCACCGCCAGTATTTCAAATCGTAAGCGACACCGTTCAGCAGGGAACTCGCGCATTAGAAGTGACCGTTCACGGCTTAGGAACGAATCAATGGGATATTCAAGCCGTTGCAGATAGTATCCCTGTCAAGCCCGGTACGACTTATAACTACTCTGTTTGGGCGAAAGCCGACAAAGCAGGCGCGACAACTAATTTTACGGTGGGAAGTTATAATTACGCGGTGGAATATAAAGCTATTCGTCCCGCTATTCTTGGCACGCAATGGCAGAATTACACAATGCAATTTACTGTCGATACTTCGCACGTCATAAGGGCTCCCATCCATTTCTACGGAACTGTGGATACAGGAAATAATATCTACATAGACAATCTGCGGATATGGGATCCGAATATCGGCAATAAACCTGTTATCGTAGAAGCAGAATCCGGTAAGCTCGGCAGTAATTTCCCGGTCCTACAAGATGGCAATGTAACTTATGTTAGTGTAGCAACTGACATGATAAATTCCGGCAACCCCGGTGATACAAGCCGTATGATAACATATCAAGTGGCCTTTGCTGATTCCGGATACTATAATCTTTTTGCCCGATTACGCGTCGGCCCCAATGGTTATAATGACGACAGTTTTTTCTATGGTAACGGGTTCGGCCAAAAGAATGATACTACAAACAGTGATTGGATTACTGTAAATGGTCTTGCTGCGGCCGGCTTTTCGGATTCCTCGGCTTTTGTAGATGGTCCGGGAACACTTGGCACTGGTGTTTGGAAATGGGTTAACCTTACGAAGAACGCTTATCAAAGTACAGTAGGGCAGTCTTTCTTTGTAAGCCCAGATAGCCTTACGAAAACTTTCCAAATCGGCGGCCGCGAAAACGGATTGGATATTGATAAGTTCGCCTTCGGCAAATCTTATTTGTATTTCACAGTACATAACCTTGATAGCGTGCAGGTTGGCTCAATTTCTTTGCTGCCAGTTGATTCTAGCAAGTTTTGGAAAGGTCCGGCATTTGCAACTGGTATGTCTAAATTTATTGGTTGTGCTGATAATGGCACGAATGTTGGCACGGATGCCAATTTCACAAAATATTGGGACCAGCTCACTCCTGGAAATGCAGGAAAATTCGGTTCCGTGGCAACTTCGGCCGACTCATCTACATGGAATTGGTCTAATTTGGATATAGATTATAACTTTGCAAAAAACAATCACATACTTTTCAAAGATCATAATTTAATTTGGGGGTCGCAGCAGCCGGCGTGGATATCAGCAACCGGATTTGATTCAGCCATGCAGGTAAATGCGCTTGAACAATGGATTCGAATGGTCGGCAATAGGTATCCCGCATTAGATATGATCGATGTCGTGAATGAACCTCTTTCCGGACATAATCCGCCTGATGGAGGCGGATCACCGGCGCGCGCAAATTACGAGAATGCTCTGGGCGGTAGCGGCACTACAGGATGGGATTGGGTTGTTTGGGCTTTCACGAAAGCAAGGGAATATATACCCAATGCAAAATTATTAATAAATGATTACGGCATCATCAATGACAATTCAGCCACGACTTCTTATCTTCAAATAATTAACTTATTAAATGGAAAAGGCCTCATCGATGGCATTGGCGTGCAGGGGCACCGCTTTGAACTGGAAAGCGCGGATACAAATGTCATGAAAGGAAATTTGGATAGGCTTGCTGCAACAGGACTACCGGTTTATATTTCCGAATTCGATTTAGGGAATCTTAGCAATGCCGGTACACCTGACGATAATCAACAGTTACAGTTGTACCAAAAAGTATTTCCAGTTTTATGGAGGCATCCCGGAGTTAAAGGTATTACCTTTTGGGGATATTTAGAAGGCTTTACCTGGCAAACCACTTGTTACTTGGTCCGTGCTGACGGTACTGCGAGACCGGCACTCTTGTGGTTGGCTCAATATGTGCAAGCCAATCCCACCGGTGTTGATAAAACGGTGTCCGGATTGCCTTTGACGTATCAGCTGGAACAAAATTTCCCCAATCCGTTTAATCCGATGACAACTATTCGGTATAGTGTAGCGAAGTCTTCAAACGTGTCGTTAAAAGTGTTCGATATATTAGGCAGAGAAGTTCAGACGCTGGTGAATGCCATGCAGGCGCCTGGTCTGTACACGGTTACATTAAATGCACAGGGTCTCGGCAGCGGAGTGTATTTCTATCGGCTAAATGCCGGAACCTTCACCGAGACAAAGAAGCTTATGCTGCTTAAATAGTATCGGGTGATACAAAGTCTTGGGAAAGCAGTAACTTGCAATATAATCACTCAGTCGTCAAGCGGTATAAGATGGAGATACTGTTTGACGATTGAGTGGCAAGGCGGATGATGCAAGAGATCATGCCGACATCATCAAACTCGGTAGGCCAGAGACTGACCGATCTTTTGATATAAATGCAGTATTTTAAAAGCAATATAATACTCTACATAACTTCAGAAATTAAATAAGAAATGCATATTAGGCAAAAAGATTGCTCGAGGTTATTTCTTCGGAAATGAAAAGCAATATATTTCTTTATCTGAATGTATTTCTTCTTTCTGCTGTTGTCCTTTGCTTCGAAATTGTTTCTACGCGCATTTCTTCCGTAATATTTGCAAATGATTATGCTTTTTTTATACTGTCTCTTGCCATACTTGGATTAGGAAGCGGAGGCATTTATTCTTATTACAGAATGAAGGAAAATAAAAGAGATGGTTCACGTAAGATTATTTCCAGCTATTTAATTTCTTTTGGAATTTCTCTTTGTCTCTTCATCATTTTAGTGATAGAGTTATCTATTACCAATCCGGTTATTTATTTTTTCCTTCTTTTTCTGCCATTTTTTTTGCAGGCATTGTTTACGCTCAGATATTTAAGATTTATGCTGAATACAGTTTCAAGCTGTACGCTTCGGACCTTGCAGGTGATGCAGTAGGATCTTTTGCATCACTCGGTTCATTCAGTTTGTTCGGAGCATCAAATAGTATTCTCATCTTGGCTGTAATCATTTTGGGGTTGTCTGCAAGTTTTATGTCCGGCTGGATCAGCAAAAAGAAAATAATTGTTTTTAGCTTAATACTTTCTTTATCGTTTATAGCCTTACTGGTCAACGGTAAAACAGAATTCCTTGGAAGAGTGCCAATCGGTAATTTTATTGAAAAGTATTTTTATCATGTGTATCCCAATTTAAATTTCCAGTCTCAAATTATAGACAGCTGCTGGAGTATGTACGACAGGTCTGATCTTGTGCAGTACAGCCATCAGGACGAGGTAAAGCAACTTTTTAAAGATATATTCCTTGGATGTACGGGGTCAACGGTGCTATGTCTGTTCTGGGTTCTGTGCTTACTGTTATTTTGTCGATGATTTTTGGCTTAACTCCGGCTTTTTTTGTAGGGTTGCTGTTCTACATAATTATTTTCATACTATTACATTTCACTTCAAACGGAAATAATTTACCGACCTTATCATTAAGATGATGATAGATGAACTTCAAAACAGATGATGAACAAGTGGAAACAATTTATTTCCATGATTATGGAAGTGCCTTACAGGAAAATTGTAAGGCACGATTTTGTCCGTTAAAAATCTAAAATTGACTATTTAAGAACCAACTATTTAATATACTTATCAGCGTACATCAAAAAAGTCGGCCAATTGGGTCCTGTTGTATGTCCGCCCTTATGTTGACGAAATGCTATTTCCCCATTTACTAATGGAGTTTCAATCGGCGGAAAATCATAGGTTCCTAAACCCTTCTTCCCTAATAGTTCATAAACCGGACTTGCATAGGCGCCGCCTAAGAACATACCTTTTGCATCCACCCATCCGCCTTCAACTTCGAAAGAGCCAGCGCTGATAAATACCGGACGAGGAGCACACAGTGCAACAAGTTCGTGTGCGTCAACCGGTAAATTGTTCGCTGTTAAAGGACCCGCATATTTTAGGAAGTTTCCTGCAAACCAATGGTATCCGCCAGACGAAGCAAGGTTTTCCACCTGTTCTCCGAAAACACGACGGAGGATTTTTGTACCGCCTGCTCCAGAAGATCCAACAAATGCCATAGCGAATCTTGAATCGTATGCCATCGTTACTATCGTGGCTTTTCCGTATCGCGACAATCCTTCTATAATTACTTGTTTTGCATTTACCGATTTATCGGTTTCAAAATAATCCAATGCACGACTTGCACCCCACGCCCAAGCTCTTAATGCACCCCAATCGTCAGGTTTTCGGTGTCGTCCTTTATTCACCAAACCAATAATTCCTTGTGTCAATCCTGCGCCCCAATCTACCTGGTAGCTTGTTGGAACGATAATCGCATACCCCCAGCCTTTTGAAAGCACCTGCTGCTGCCAGCTTGGTTCTTTGGGTGTACCTGCAGGAGGAGCAGGGAATTTGAATCCGGGAGGGAAAATAAAACCGAATTCCATGACTACAGGAACTGGTTTCGTAATGTTCGCGGGGGTCGTAAGTGTTAACTGAATATCAACATTAATGGAAGGATATGACAAGTTATCCACATGGCCCGATAATTTTTTAACAATAACTGGGATACTCTCTATAGTATCTTGTGTAGTTTTTAAGACATTCCATGTGACCCCTGGTACATTTTGAGGAACGCGTCCATAAATTTCTCGATCAAAGTATTCAACTATTTCCTGGCGTCGTTTATTCCACCATGTTTCGGCATCCTTTACTTTCTCGCCGCTATTTAAGATTAACGGATCGGGAAGAGATGTGTATGGCGAAGCCTTTAATTCGTCTCTATTGGCGGCATTAGGTGCCTGCGGATTACCGGAAGGACCTGCTCTTAATGAATCAATCTGAAGCTGCTTTAACATTGATTGATAGTCTTTATTGGTAGCAGTTTTTATACTATCCATTTGTTGTTGATTAAATTGCGCATATGTTGAAGTGTAGACCACCAAAATAGACGTAAATAGTAATGATATTTTTTTCATAGATGACCCTTATTTTTATAAATAGAATAAGCAATATCAGTTTAACCAATCGGGCAGATATGCTTCCTCTGTTTTACTGTTAAAGAATAAAGTTTCGATTTAGATACTATTCTTGAAAGATTTCTTTGAGGTACATTCAAAGTGAATGTACCTCCATACTGACATCCATTGTTCTAAAAATATTATTTCTATTTTGAATTCATTATCTTTTTATTGTTTCAAATAGAGTTTTAGTTCTTTATTTTAAAAGTACGCTAAATAAATTACAAATAATCGAGATATCTACCATGTCCTTGATCACGGGAACAATTCTCAGTGGAATTTGTCCCTTCTCTTAATGAAAACAGGATTTAATTTCGATGAAATTATTTTTCTTCAGTACTTGTACTTCCGACAATGGAAAAATTTATATTGAAAACCAGTAGCTGAGTTTCAGCAGAAAGAGATTGATGGGAGAAACATTTTGCAGGTTACATATTGCGGCATCAACCGAATCATTACCAGGTTGATCGTATGCCGTTCGTTCGTGCGACCAAACCAAATAAAGCTGTGAACCAGGCAAATACTCCCAGCGGAAAACCAGATTCGACCGAAACTGGCCAAAGGCGAAATCGGGATTCGCAAATGAATATTCAAGACCATTGTCAACGAGTACTTCATATGTATTACCTTTCTGTATTGGATTGAGTGTGAAGAATCTATCATTGTAATCGGCAGTCCTTGGATTGCTCACAGTTTTGAAGAGAGAGTATCTGCCAACGGAAGCAAACGGACTTCCGTAATATTGCAGGGACAACTCCGGTGTGAGATTGTAGTCTATTCTAAATGTTGTGCCGAATGAGTGTTGTGTGATCCGTGCGAGGATATATCGTTGATTATCGTTAATGGATCGAGTATCAACGTATTGGAGATTGTCGATATTTGAAGAATAATTAACGCTAACAGCTACTCTCAATGTTGTAAGAGGCATGACCGACAGTCCTGGTTGCACATATGAATAGTAGTTGCTCTGATTTGCTGAAGCACTAACATTGTATGTGCATTCGAAAAAAATTCTTTCGGAAGGATCTGTCCGAACATAATTACTGAGAGACCATATGCGTGGCACTAGCATTGCACATCCTCCACGCAAGAGACGGGTGTCAAGAGCTTCGGGTGTATAACTCAGGGAAGTAATAAGCGCCCACTTGTTTAAAAACTCGAGATAAATGTTTGTGCTGAGAACTGTCGACAAGTGCCGCATGCCAAAATCCCAATTGCTGATTTCGTTAAGTCCAACCGAGTATGTCCTGAAGATTGAAACTGGTTGGTTCACGAAATAGGAGATGGAATTACTAAGCTTGATGATATCAGCCGTTTGCATAAACCCGAGATCATTGAAGTCGAGGCCGGGCGAACGCCAGTTTAATTCAGTGGAATAACGCCAGAACCCTTTACTACCCTTTTCTACCTTGAGCTGTCCCCCGTAACCACTGAGTTGTGTACGTGTACTGTCAAACTGAACGTAGTCGAGATCGGGTCGTTGGTAGTAACGTGCAGAGGCATTTTGAAGACCACTGATCGCTTCGGTGCTACCTGAGATCGTGCTCCCGATGAGTTTTGCGTTTACATAGAACTCCTTATCATTCCATTGATGCAGCAAATCTAGCCCATCAGTGTATGCATTGCGATTTATAAAATTGAGATGTGAATCGTTAATGAAGCGATTGGTCGCAGTAACGATCCCTCCCAAAACAGTATTTCCTTCCTCAAAATCTTGCTGGAGACGCGCGATCGAATAGCTGGTTAGTGGTTCAACAGTGACCTCCCGTTGAGTACTTGCACTTTGTAGGGTTGCCCGTTCCCTGTTTGTGATGCTCTGGAGCACGCCGACTGCGAGCCCGCTCGATGTTTTACCACTGACTTTCAAAGCGCTAAGGATAGTAGTATTATCCGGAAACTTCATGTGCTCATTGTCGCTTACATCGGGCATATAAGTAGGAGCGTGGCCAATGCGGCGACTGTAGAATAAGTTGGTGTTGTCGAAATCGAAACTGAAAATGTTTTTCCCTTCCAGGAAGAAGGGCCGTTTTTCTTCGTAGAAAGTCTCAAATGCTGTAAGGTTCATCACTGAAGGATCTGATTCCACCTAACCGAAATCGGGATTGAGAGTGATGTCCGCTGTAAAATTGCTTGAGAGACCAATCTTGGCATCGAGGCCTGCATTTCCCAACCAACTCCTGCCTTTATCAGCGAAGGGATTATCGGGTTCTGTCTCGAATGTCTTCAGTTTTCCTAGTGTGTATGGCATGATTTCGATGCGCTGGGATTTCGGCAACCCATGAATACCAAGGATTTCACCAAAGAGATAGAGGATTCCCGGTCCCTCGGAAGATATTGCGGCTCCCAATCGCTTTCTTCCTGCAAACGATCAATCCATCGCCAGAAGTGCATTCCCCATATCTGTTCGTCGTCGCCGCTGTAACGAAGTTGGCTCAGAGGAATTTCAAACTCAACGGTCCAGGCAGAGTCTTCCGTGCCGGTCTTCGCGTACCAAACAGCATTTCAGTTAGCATCACCGTTGGATGGGTTTGTGAGAACAAAGTCAATCTTTTGTCCCGCAGCTGTAACATCAAACTCAAATCCCGTCCTGTGATCGTGATAGCTATCGAAATTCACACCCACAATGTCACCGTTAAACTCATCTCGTCTGCCCCCCTTGCGTATGATTTTATCTGGTTCATTGTCGAATGCCCGGACGGCGACATAGATATTCTTGTCGTCATAGAGGATTTTGAATTGCATCGGCTGGGAAGGTTTTGCTCCTTCTCTGGGAATCCATTGTGTGAAATCTCCTGCCCACTCGCCGGTTTTCCAGCATCGATCGTCCAGGATCCCATCGATCGTGGGTTTTTCGCAAGCGAGACGAACAGCAGTATAGACTCTCAGAGGTCTTTTAGGCGGGCGTGTATGTCGTATCATCCTTATCCATATAGGCAAAGGCATATGCAGGAGCGCTGAGAAAGAAACTGATAATTGTTAAAACCAAGGAACATTTCAAGACTGTTCTTTCATTGAGGTGTTATATTTTTTACCGTTCAACAAATTTATCACCGCATTGAGTAGATATGCATAATTCAAACTCGAAATTCTTTTGCGTATCGTATACCATTGCGTCAAGATTAAAAGCTTGGGTAGTGGGCTACTTTGATTTCCACTTTTAACTATTCTCTCTGTGATTGGGGAACTATTCTGCATTTGACATTAATTTCTGATTGTGTTAGCTTTATATCGTCGCGCCTAAGCCACTAAATACTTCACTAATTGTAGGGGATATCCATGTCTATCAATTTCAATGATATAGCATTCACAGAACCAGAACTTCTTTCTAAGTGGAACCCGCCCAATCGTGCCGGTTTATATGCAATTATGATACCCAATCAAAGTTCCAAACCAAAACCTTTTGAAGTCGTCTATTTCGGTGAATCCGGCAATATGTCTGAGCGCGGCTATTCTTCTCATCATAAAAGAGATTGTTGGCTACGGCAAGCATCTAATAATGAAAACAACTTATTCATATCAACTTATTATCTGCCAAGCTCTACAGATGAACAGCGAAGAGCTATTGAAGCAAAGCTGGTTGCACATTATAAGCCGCATTGCAATGATTGATTTTTAAAACGCCTAACTTCTTCCACGAGATCAATAATTGCCGTTCCATCTTTTGGTGGAACCTGTGTATTGGGATGTTGAAGAAGGAACTGGCGTTGCTGTTGTTTGCCGATTATTTCAAAATTTAATAAATCTGTATCATTCATAGCGATGTCCTCACTATAATTTACCGAGAAATGCGCGGCACTACAATACTAATGTGAGTACACTTGAAACCCTCGCGTCTTTAGTTCCCCTCTTAGAGGCGCGAGTTCCACGAAGCCTCGATCCCAATTGGCGTTGAGTCGAGGCTTCACTATTTTTAAGCGGCTTTCTTTAACTGCGTTCCAAGCAGTAAATTTTCCCATGTCCAAATCGTATGCGTTACATTCGATTGCATAGCTGGAGTCACTCTCAACGATTGATGAATACGCATAAAGTTGTAATGATAGAAATGCAACGCAACGGCACATTCAAGGTTTCTTAACTTCTTACTGAAAGCATTTGTTAAACGTGTGAATCTTCGCATCTGCATTCTCATTGTAAGATTCTGTCTTTCAATGAAACTCGTAGAGATATGCTTAATGCTCGGCTGTCCGATTAATGGGTTTATTATTACACGTATTATCTGAGCGGGACTATACCGCTTCTCGCCTTTGGTTTCTTCTCTGTACTCTTTGTGAATCTGCCCATAATCAATATCGGTTCCGAAAATACTATCTACCACATTAAAATATGGTTTGAATGAATCGGTAGAAAGCTGGAATCTTGTGCTGATTCTGTATTGCAAATCTTTGATGAAAGAGTGTGTCACTTCATAGTTTCTCTTTCCCACTTTGAAAGCGGGAACAAGTTTCGTTTCTGCATCCATCGCAACGAATACATATTGATCGCCTAACTCTTTAGAATCATTTTCTGTGAGTTGCTTTTGTTTCTTTCCGACGTAAGTCCAGATTTCATCTACCTGTACGTATCTTGATTGAATGCCTACCATTTGAGTGTCAAGGATTTCTTTCGCTTGTTCTCCAGCTTCAACGAGTAAACGCATAACAGTTTTCTTGTTCACGCCTGTGAGTCTAACAGTTGAGCGGATTGAGTTGCCTTCTACGAGGGAATTAAGAACTAAGATTTTCTTTTCGAGTGATAATGAGTTCATTGCAGTGCCCTTTCTTGGCTATTGACTTTAAACCCGCAATGAACGATATTTGTATAGGTTCGTTGCTCGTTCACGCGGGCAATGAGTTAAGAAGCCGTAGGTATTTCGAGTATCTACGGCTTCGTTATTTATATTATTTCTGTCTCTTTTTCCATTCTTCTACTTCTTGTTTACTTATTAAAGTAAGAGTCTTAAATTTATAAGTTCTTATTGTACCCTTGACAAGATAATCTCGTATTGTTTGCGTATTGATACCTAATTCATCGGCGGCTTCTTTGACCGTTGAATAAGATATATCTTTCAGTGTGTGTATGGTTATCGTTGTTCTCACATTTACAATATACAATATATTGTTTATTTGTCAAGTACAAAATGATTTATTTTAAGGAAAATATATTCGAGGGGTATCTATGCGCGAAAGTACAACATCGTGTCAAGTGATTTTTTTATGTGTTCGGCCCCTCAAAAAACACTTAATTATTAACTTGACAGGAGACCTGTATCGCGGTAAATTTGTAGTGAGGGTACAAATAAAAACCCCCTAAAAAGGGGGTTTTTTAATTCAGTTATGGTAGGAGATATGGCTGAGTGGTTTAAAGCACTTGACTTATAATCAAGCATGTCCGCAAGGCATCGTGGGTTCGAATCCCACTATCTCCGCCTCTACCAAAAACTGTATTCAATTTGTTAACTTGGCACAAGAATGTCAAGAAAAAAATAAATTAATTCGTTTCTCGGATTTTGCCTCGTTGTTTCAATAATTCGGCATATTTACTTAATTTGATAGTGCATTCTAAAAACGGGTTTATTTCTTTGGTGGTAAGACCAAGTTGATGGCAAACGGCAGTTACGAGCCTATCAGTATAGTCTTTATATCCTGTTCCTCGTGATAATTTTGTTCCAATAGGATAAATTTTTCCATCTATTACAAGTGTATATAAATCGTGTTTTGTACCCCCTTCTTTAAATCCCTTTTTTATAAGGCCGGTTCTTATTTTCTCCCTTTCTATTATCATTAGATAATATTATTCATTGAAAAATCCGATTCAAAAGGAAGTTCCTGAATTCAATAGATTCTGGCGATAGCGTGACTTCAGGTACCATGACATATTCTTGGATCACGTCCTTAATAATAGATTGAAGTTCAGAAATTGCTTCTTTAACTGAGCTACCAAAAACATTTAAAATAGGCCACTGATCAGAAATAATGTGATAATCAGTACCATCGTGCTTTATTCTGAATTCAATATTGAAGAGTTCGATAGATGGAGAGATTATAGTGCGCCGTTGTATAATCGGGTAAAAAAGATAATCGGCATCGATAGTCTTTGGAAAAAAGTTTTCCATATCAAAATAGAATTCAGGATTATAATTTCCAGCATATACAGTCCCATATTTAATATTGTCAAGCTCAACTGCGTTGTTCATCTAACTGCCCTCCATTCTGGCAATATGATTATTTAACCAAGCAACTAAAACCTTTGCTAAAGGTAGGGGAATCATAAGGCCGCATAATATTTCTCGCTCTATATTGCCGATCTGTGTTTGATCCTTAATGGTACCCATCTCGATCATGCCGCTTTCGTTAACCGGATGAGTAACATAGTTTGGAAATGCCGAGTGATCTACACATACGTTTAATAAAATTGATGACATATCTGTTACAGGCCCACCGTAAACTGTTTGAAAAGGGTATATTTTATAGTCAGGCGATCTTTTAAATACAATTGAAATATCTCGTTGATCGGGCATTTCTTCCTCCATTTTTGCTTAATATAAAATGTAAAAATCCAATCCCAAATGCAAGCCGAGATTAATATTATAACATCAAAAATAGTCGTTATTGTTCCTGAAATATATTATTTTGAGAAAAAACGCTATTACCACCGTCACATCAAGCAACAATTTCCGCTTTTTCTGCAAACAGCGCGTACCCATTCGGCACAATTTCACCTTTTCTAACATCTCGCAACAACTACCCATCGTTCTCTATCTTCAATGTGACGTGCTTTAGGATTCGTATAAACGCACGTAATATACCACTTATCCCCGCCCCGTTCATTGTTTGAGCAAAAGAGATGGCTTCGCTCTTTGATAAGCTATTGCTAATTGCAAACATTAATTGTTCGTTTTTTTTCATAAACCTTTCTTTCTAAAATTTCTTATATTCCAATTGCCAACACACACAATAAGGAGCCTATATGAACATCACGCCTGAATAAGTACAACTTGTAAACAAATGGATGAAAGAACATTCTGTATCTAAGCATTGCCCTTCTTGCGATAAAGATGTTGAATGGGGCGTTAGTAATAAATTGGTCGGGTTAATGAGCATAAAATATATTGTCGGGCCGGAAAATGCAAAAGCCTATACCCCGCTTATTTGTTTGATCTGTCAGAATTGTTCGTTTGTTCGTTTTTATTCATCACTGGGAATGGGCGTTCTTCCGAATGGATGGAATCACAAACTTGACGAGGAGGGCACTTTTCCTCTATCTCAATAGAAATATCAATCAAGCGAAGATTCCATTCTGGCGACATTTTCGGTTTGCAAATGCGTTTATACGCGCGATATAGGAATCCAAAGTAGTCCACTACCAAAGCTTGACAACCGAATTAAAATCCTCTATCTTTATAACATATTCAATAGTGCAGGTTTTATCAAGTCTTCCTACAAGTACTATTTTTTCAGTTGTAATATTTCAGCGCCTGCTAATAATACAACACCGACTCCATGAACATCGTTGAGCGGTATCGGACGGTGGTAATAGTCATCTATATCATCGCTCACGACAGTACCAGCGCAGACACCTTCGATCTGTCCATCTGCATGAATCTTGGACATTACACCTTCCCATCCACGTTGTGCAATAGTTGCATAACGTGACTCGATATATCCCTTGTTAACAGCACGGGCAATAGAGTAAATGAACATTGCTGAAGATGAGGTTTCTAAATACGAATCCACCTTATCAATCAACTGATGCCATAATCCTTCACTACTTTGATAACGTGAAATACCAATGATGTGTTGTTTAAGTAGAGTAAGGAGTGTATCGCGTTTTGGATAGTTTTTTGGCAATCGATCTAATAGATCGACCTGTGCGAGCATTGCCCATCCATTTGCACGTCCCCAGAATGCAATACCCGTTAGTTTCACATCTGAATACCAACAATGGTACATTAGTCCCATCTCTTTATTGAAAAGATATTTATGGAAGTTAATAACCTGTTGAGCTGCATCATCAAAATAACGATTATCATTAGTTAGTTTGCCCATGCGTGCAAGAAATGAGACACTCATGTAGAGATCATCTACCCAGAGAGTCCACTTGTGAGGAAACGAACGAACAAGTGTGCCATCCTCCAATCGACTCTGACGATGAAGTATGTGTTCTGCTGATTGATCGATGTAATTCTTATAACGTTGCTGCCGATTTTTTTGATATACTTCTATAACACTCGCGCCCATCGCACCATAATCATCAAGTTCTTCCATCATGAAACGTTGTCCGAACGGATAATTCCATTTCCCTTCACTTTTGTATCTTTGCTCGAAGTATCTATAGTTATCAAAGTTGAAGGCGACATTCTTCCGGGCAAATTCATCAAATGCCGGTTCGCGAAGCACTTCTCCTAATTTCATCATCGCAATATTTAGCACGCCGTTCCAGTATCGCCAATCATTATATGGACTTTCTATCCGCAATTGCACATCCGATGCTGCTTTCTCAGTGGATTTATACGGCTTGTTAGATTTCTGATCTACAAACTGAAAAGTTGCATCTTTTAACACGGCATTAGCAATAGAACGCAGCTTTTCTATTGTTTCCGTTTTATCCTGCGCTTTAATGAGTTCAATTTGTAGCGAAAGACCTAATGAAATAATAATAATAACTGTAATATTCCTTTTATCCATAAAATTATTGGCTTCCTCAAAACGCCCTAAATAACAAAACAATTAGCTAACATCATAATAGTTATGTAAATTTACTGATATTATTTTTAAATAATACTTTTATTATGGTTACCGGTAGAGTTAAACTTTAATAATTGAACCAATAAACTTACACATTGGAATTTTATAAAATGAAAAATATCAAGGAAATTGCTTCACAGCTACACATCTCCGAGGATGATCTCATTCTCTATGGCAACTACAAAGCTAAAGTTCCATTGAAATATATCGATAGCACTAAACTCCAAAACAGCAATTTGATTTTAGTTTCCGCTATTTCTCCAACACCGGCAGGTGAGGGAAAAACAACCATATCGATCGGTTTGACCCAAGGGATGAACAGAATCGGGAAACGAACCACCGTTGTGCTGCGGGAACCTTCCCTGGGCCCTGTATTTGGGATGAAAGGCGGTGCGACGGGAAGCGGCAAGGCGCAGGTTGTTCCCATGGAAGACATTAATCTTCATTTCACCGGAGATTTTGCGACTATTGAAAAAGCACACAATTTACTCGCTGCACTCATCGACAATAATATTCAGAATAAGAAAAATAATCTGGGAATCGATCCCCGTACAGTTCATTGGAAAAGAGTTATGGATATGAACGACCGTTCCCTGAGGAAAATTATTGTCGGGCTTGGCGGGACACTTTCCGGTATACCCCGGGAAACAGGATTTGATATAACAGCTGCTTCTGAAGTCATGGCAATACTTTGTCTCGCAGAAAACCTCACAGATTTAAAACGAAAGTTAGGTAATATTTTTGTCGGATTCACTTTCGACCGAAATCCGATTTATTCCCGCGATCTGAAGGCAAATGGCGCAATGACCGCTCTCTTAAAAGATACTATTATGCCAAATCTTGTTCAGACAATCGAAGGGAATCCTGCAATCATTCACGGCGGTCCTTTTGCCAACATCGCCCAAGGGACGAATAGTGTTGTTGCAACAAAGATGGGATTGTCTCTTTCAGAGTATGTAGTGACTGAAGCCGGATTTGCTTTTGATTTAGGCGCGGAGAAGTTTTTCGATATTAAATGCGGTTACTCAGGATTATCGCCTAAAGCGGTCGTTCTTGTCGCAACGTTAAAAGCATTAAAATATCATGGCGGTGCAGAATTGAAGACTGTCCATCAACCGAACAAAGAAGCTTTAAAAAAAGGATTGGGTAATCTTGAGAAACATATTGAGAATATTCTTGCCTTCGGCATACATCCGGCAGTAGCAATAAATAAATTTACTACCGACATAGATGAAGAATTGAATATAGTAAAAGACCGGTGTAAAGAGCTTGGAGTGTGCGCATCTGTTGCCGATGTGTGGGGCAAAGGCGGAGAAGGCTCGATGGAGCTTGCAGAGATAGTCTGCGATATAGCGAAGAATTGCAAAAACAGATATATTCCGACGTACGACTGGAATTGGGATATTCCCAAAAAGGTTGAAACGATCGCAAAAAACATTTACGGAGCGAAAGCAGTAGAGTTTACGGCAAAAGCTAAAGATGATTTGGAAAAAATTAAGAAGTTAGGCCTCGATAAACTTCCAGTTTGTATGGCAAAAACCCAGAATTCGCTGTCCGACAATCCCAAACTGCTCGGCAGACCCGAAAACTTCCTGATAACTGTGAGAGAAATCGAGGTGGCCGCGGGCGCCGGATTTATCATTCCTATTACCGGAGAAATAATGCGTATGCCTGGACTTCCCGCTATTCCGGCTGCTGAAAACGTCGATGTGGACGATGACGGAAAGATTACAGGATTATTCTAAATACAAAAACATATTCCTGATGTATCTTACTTTGACGCTATGCCAAAGATCAGGAAAATTTCAAGCTCCAGAATTTAGAAATCGTATGATACAGATTTGACTTTTTAGCCATTTTTTTATTGTTCTAAAATATAATTTAAAACTAAAAAGGATTGAACGTCATGAGCATTGCAGGACTTACCATTATCGGCGAATCGATAAACGATTCTGTTCCCTCGACTCATGAGCTTTTCGAAAAGAACGACATCACCGGTATCGTCGAGTTGGCAAAATCTCAAGCTGAAAGCGGCGCAGCCTACATCGACGTAAATGTCGGCTTGCATTCTCCAGGATTCATGGCGGATATTGTTAAAAAAATTCAGGACCATATTTCACTTCCGCTGTCGATCGATACACCGGATCCTGAAATTGCCGCAGCGGGACTTGAAGCTTACAATCCAGAGCGTGCGGGAAAACGTAAACCGATTCTCAATTCAATTTCTCAAGCGCGGCTGCAAATGTTCGACATCTATAAAAAACAGCCATTTATTCCGATCATGCTGGTTACCGAAGGTTCGGACAACAGCGGCGATATTAAAATGAACAAAACCGCCGAAGAAACCTATAACACAGCAAAAGTCATGATGAATATTGCACGTGAACGGATGAACAATGTTACAAACAGCGAGATCATTCTTGATCCGGGTATTATGCCCATCGGAAGTGATTCGGAAGGAAATTTTAAACGGCTAATCAATGCAATCAAGTTGATTCATCAAGATGCCGACCTTCAGAGCGTGAATATGTCGGTCGGGCTGAGCAATTTTACTGTTATGCTTCCGTCAAAATGTGCCGACGGCTCACCTGTAAAAGGTCCGCTTGAAAGCGCGTTTTTAACAATGGCAATGCCTATGGGGTTTAATACTATTATCGGCTCGGTGAAGAGAAAATATTCACTTCTTGCGGCCGATCATCCGGCAATGCAGTGCTTACAAGACGTGCTGAAATTAGAGGGCTATGATATCATCATGAGAGTCATGAGTTTTTATTCTTAAGATATTTTTTGTGAAAGTGCCTCATTGAATGTCATTCGATTTTATTACATATGGAAAACCTCCAATATCACCGCGTGAACGGAAACTTTCCCGCGTCATCCTTTTTTTTGAAGACGTCGTAAAGGTCCCTCTCTTCGGTTGTCAGCATTGCGGTGAATGTATATTATCCTCTACCGCTTTTATCTGCAGCCAGAGATGTCCGAAACGGATGCGCAACGGTCCTTGCGGCGGAACAGGTGAAGGAGGAACGTGTGAGGTATATCCTGAAAGAAAATGCGTATGGTACCGGATCTATTATCGCTCGAAATTGCTACACCGGATGAGCCTTTTACTTCCAATAAAAAAAATACACAACTGGAATTTAGAAGGAACATCTGCATGGCTGAATGTATTCAAGAAACGAATTGAAGCGCCGATCTGGTTTGTACGTCATGATCAACAAAAGGTGAAGGATTTCATTTCCGGTGACACTCAAAGAAAAAATTGATTCGAATCACTTCATTGTCTGCGGCGAGATAGGTCCGCCAAAAAGTTGCGACGGCGATGTTATTCGGGAAAAGTCGAAGTACTTTAAAGGTGTCGTCGACGCGGTGGACATAACCGACAATCAAACGGCGCTCGTTCGCCTCTCGAGCATTGCTTCGGCAAAGATATTGCTGGAAGAAGGCGTCGAGCCGATTATGCAGATGACATGCCGCGATCGCAACAGGATTGCAATGCAGAGTGATTTATTGGGCGCCGCCTTGGGAATACGCAATGTGCTTTGTTTAACCGACGATCAACCCGAGGCAAAGGGTGTATTCGATCTTGATTCGACCCAGCTGATTGCAACAGCGGATAGAATGAACAGCGGTTTTTTACTATCCAATCAGGAGATGAAAAAAGCGCCCGAATTCCTCATCGGCGCAGCAGCAAATCCGTTTGCCGAACCGTTTGAAATGCGGGTGATTCGTTTGTTTAAAAAAGTAAATTCGGGCGCACGCTTCATACAAACTCAGCCGGTATTTAATTTGGAGATTTTTACCCGATGGATGGAAAAGATCGTCGAGATGGGACTGCACGAAAAATGTGCGATTCTTCCCGGAATCATGCCGGTGAAATCAGAGAAAGCATTACTGCATATGAAAAAGGAAGTCCCGGGCGTTAAAATAAACGATGAATATATCGATCGAATGAAGGCGGCCCACGATCCTAAAGAAGAAGGGATAAAAATTGCAGTTGAGATGATTCATACACTACGGAAAATAAAAGGTGTACGAGGTATCCATCTCATGCCAGTGATGTGGGAAAGTATCACTCCGGTTATTGTTAAAGAAGCGGGTTTAGGCAATCCAACCTCATCTTGATCAAGAAACGGTTCTTGGCAGACCCGTACGTCAATACGAAAATTGATACAGATACGCTCGAGTACTAACGTCTCGGCATCATTCCGGTGTTCGTTTATTCCCCAGACATTTCCATGAGATCACCACCGAGGATCTCATGGACGCATCCATTGATCATTCAATTCGCTTAACAAAGACATCACCTGCATATTGATGTAAGAGGAAACCACTCACCTTACCTGTCTTATCTTTCCCAAAATGGATAAAGAGATATTGGCCTTTAATATAAAAATCTTCTTCGGTCTCAGCGTAAGCCACAATTTTCGTATTGTCAGGTGTTATTGCAACCAGGCGATCATTTTCTTTTACTAACTTGATTTTCATTTGGGGATTGATTTCGTAAGTCCCGACATATTGGTCTAAACTGGCAGGGTGAACATTTATGGATTTGCGGGTAAACACATACTGCAGTCCTCTATTATATCCTTTTGGTTTTGTTCCTGAATGACCGGATCCCTTAACTATTTGAGTTTCTAACTCCAAACCTTTTATTTTGCAGTCGCGTATTGATGCCGCTAATTTTTCAAAACCGGGGACATCTTCATATTCTCCCATAAATGCATATACTTTGATAGGATGTGATAAATTTATTTTTGAGAATTTCTCCATATACTTGTACAAAGAACTTTTATCCCATGCCCAAGCAGGGCCTCCCGGAGATATGGCGATTGAACAATTCAGGTTCGGTAAAGAGCGCATAGAGTGTAAACAATCCACCAAATGAATGTCCGGCCAATGTGCGATCGTTTTTATTCGTCCGATATTTTGAATCGATAAAAGGAATCGCTTCTCTTTTGATGAACGATAAATATTTTTCAGCATTCCCGAATTGAGATGGCTGGCCGTTATCTGTCGGTGTCAGATCAAAAGCTCGTCTTTTGTCGTAATTCGGATTTTCACCGCCCCAGGTGATACCGACGATTATAGTGCCCGGCATAAATCCATCATAATATTGATCTCCATAGATAGCCGTAACTAATGGAAAATCCCACCGGCTATCTATTAAATAAACAACCGGATATGTTTTACCCGTATCATTATAATGTTGTGGCAAGTTTATATGTAGCACGTATTCCTGTCCGGTGATTGAAGAATTAATTTTTAGAAGTTGTGTACCACTAAGTTCAACTGGGCGGGGCGGCTTCAATGATTGACTATCAATGACCTGAGTATAATTGATGCTTAAAGGCAGAATGAGAAAAAGCAACCCGATAACTCTGCATACAATCATGGCGCGCGATGAAAGCAGTATTTTTCATAACTATGTATCTCCTGAGATAAAAATTCAACAATTCAAATTTTGACAGTCATATCTAATTCTGATATGAATAAATCATTACTTTAATTATTTTCTCACCGCTTTGATAAATGCTGCAATATTTTCCGAGCTGACTGCCGGCGGCATGCCTCCTCCACAGGAAAAAATAACCTTAGATTTATCCTGTAAGGAATTTACAAGCTTAACAGTCGTTTCCGTTACACTGGCTGCATCACCGCTTGCTAATACATCTCTCGGAGGAATGTTACCAATTAATGTTACTCTATTCTGAGTCAAATGTTTCAATTCATTTAAAGAAATATCAAAACCCATATTAAAAAGATTTATTCCTATTTCAGGCAGCAGAGGTGCAGATACCTTGCACGGAGCATCATTGTGTAGGAATTTAACAGAAACATTTGCATCGTATAACTCCTTAAAATAGGGCAATCCGAAAGCGCGGAATTCTTCTTCTCCCATAAATCCGATAATGTCATCCAGCATAAAAATACCATCGATGGATGGAAATGTTTCCATTTGCAATTGCAGCCAATCCTTGAGGTACAGTGTAATTTTTTTCATGAGCGCTTCAGCTTTTTCCGGCTGCATCATCATGGTCGTCAGGAATTCTGTCGAGCCCATAAGGTAGCTGGCAATGTTGAGAGGGCCGCGGGCAACGGCAAAACGAATTTTATGCCCTGCTGCTTCAATTTTGGGTTGAGCAAGTTTTAACCGATTGAGTACGAACGGCAAAAGACCGTCTGTTCTAGGATTCGGCTGTAGAAGCGAATCAATATCATCAACCGATTGGATGATTTTGTGCGCATGAGGAAATTCGTTCATCGGAAAAACGCAGCGCGCTCCAAACGCCGATGGTTCCGTACACATGCCGAATTCCGACCAGAAACCGGGCAGGAACATTACATCAGGGAAATCCTGGAGTGCTTTCAGATTTGCCTTCAACCATAATTCATCGTTTGAAAAATAATCAAGAATATTAATACCGTACCAATTCGGCAGCCATGGACAATCAATAATAAAACCAACCGGTAACGGATTTACAACTTCTCCCTTCATTGTCCTTTGTAGCATTTCCCATTGATGGTCTGTCATTCAACTTGTCCTTTATTCTTATATGTAATGGCCGGTTTTATTTGCAGCTTGATATCTCAGTTTTGCAAAATTCAACTCTGTGATTAATAATTGGCGCGCTCCGCTTTAGCGATGCGTTTTGCACGATATGTGCAATCCTTCATACCGCATAGATCGCAAGTATAACCAACTCTTTTAACTGTTTTCCCAACACCTATAATCCCGCTGACAGATTTAATCGGTACCATTAATGCGGATTCGGTTAGAGTAATTCCGCAAAAATTGACCGGAAAGAATGAAAACAAGAGATGCTGTTCTGAAACAGACCAATCGCAATAGCCAGGACTGTACCTATTGGTAATTTTTAATCCTTGCATCTGCATCTGCTTCTCGATGTGATCATGGAGCACGTCGGTTGTTTGTTCTTCTGTTACTGATGCAACAGTATCAACCAGGTAACTTAATGCGGCATCACCTTCGGCAGACAATTTCTTTGCCCATGTTTCCATCGCCGAACCAATGGTACAAATAAACAATGCTGCCTTTTCGGATTTTCTGAGCTGACTAGCGACAATCTTCTGTAATTTGAAAAACTTGCTGCCGACAAATAGCCCATCGTTTCGTTCTTCCGACTTTTTGATATCGAGAAGTCGATAACCTGCTTTTATTTCACAATAACTTGGCAGACGGGAAAGAATATCATCGATCATCTCTTCAAAATGCAATGGGATTGCGCTGTCAACATATCCGAGTGTAGATACGATTTCACTCTTGCTTACTGTTAGATCCCGGAAGTTGATTTTGACTTCAAAAATGTCTTTTTCTCGTTCGACTTGAGGAATTACAATTTCCATCATTGAACTCTCATCGCATGAACTAATCCCTGAATATGTGCCGGAGTAGTACCGCAGCAGCCACCGATAATATTCGCTCCACTTTTAATCAGATCCTGGACTTTTGCAGCCATCATTTCCGGTGTTTCTGGAAACACCGTTTTGCCATCTTGAAAAACTGGTTTTCCTGCGTTCGCATGAACAAGGATGGGAATTATTGGATCGATACTTCTGATTTCCTGCACTATATCAATCATTTGATCAAAGCCATTTCCGCAATTCGTCCCAAGAACAGAAGCGCCTGCTTCTTTTACCGCCTGTACCATTTCGGCAGGCGAAACGCCCATCATCGTACGAAATTCACCACTGATCGTTTTCTCAAACGTAAATGTGCATGCCACTTCCAACCCGCTCGATTCGCGGGCTGCGCGAATCGCAAGGCACGCTTCATCGAGAGCGGACATCGTTTCAATGCAAACGGCGTCGACGCCTCCTTTCTTCAGAGCCTCTGCTTGAATACAAAATCCTCTGTATAAAGTTTCTTCTGAGATTTCTCCCATCATCAACATGACGCCGGTAGGACCGATTGAACCAAGCACGAGATGGTCTGCACCCGCCGCTTCTCTCGAGATAGCGGCGGCAGTTTCGTTTAATTCAGCGGTACGATCCTGCAATCCGTAATGCTTCAATTTAGATGGACTTCCGCCAAAACTATTGGTGAGAATCATATCAGCACCAGCATCGATATAACTTTTTGCAATCGCAAATATATCACTGCGATGAGTAATATTCCACAATTCCGGACACTCTCCCGGTTGTAATCCGCGTTGGTGTAAAAACGTACCCCAAGCTCCATCTGAGATAAGGACTTTTTTATTTTTAAGCGCCGTAAGAAGTGAACTCATTCTTATATCTTATCTGTTTTTTATAAACCAGCATTATACCGTCCGAAGGGCTGTTTTTTCATATTCATTCAAGCTGCGCTAATCTTATCGAGAAATGCCACTGCACCTTGAGGATCATGAGAATAACTATCTGCACCCATTTTCAAGGCAGCATCCATCGTCAAGGGTGCACCACCAACGATGACGGTCGTAGATGGAAATTGCGCTTTGATTTCCTGAACTGTTTTTGACATACTGACCATTGTCGTCGTCAGCAAAGCGCTCAACCCGACTACACAACCCGGTGTATTCTTGATCGCTTCTAAAAACTTTGCCGGTTTGACATCGACACCTAAGTCAATGACTTCCCAACCATTCCCCTCAATAACCATTCTAACAAGATTCTTTCCAATGTCATGTAAATCGCCGGCAACGGTTCCGAGCACAAATTTTCCTTTTACTTTCACAGTCCCTGATTTAAAAAATGGTTCAAGATGAGCCATGACAGCATGCATCGCTTTGGCTGCCATTAATAGTTCGGGGACAAACACTTCATTTCTACTGAATCGTTCCCCGATACGATGCATACCATCATTGCACGCCTGCAGAATAGCTTCAGGTCCGATAGCAGAATCTAAGGCTTGCTTTGTCAATTCATCTGCTCCTTCCATACCTTTCATGGCGTTAGGATATGGTGAAGCCTTATTAATCTTTCCATTCTCAACACAGTGACCTATTCGTACAACCAATTCATCCATTATGACATCCTTAGACATTTTGTTAAGAGTTATTCATTTTTATTTTTGTATTCAAAGTAACAATACTCAGTTCTACAGCAGAAATTATTTTATTGTAAAATAATATTTATTTTTCGTTTAAGTTTCATAGAAACTTCTTTTTCTTTCGAAGAACATTCCAGTCATTTTATAGATTAACAAGTAAAATTATTTATATACTTCATCGTTTCCTTGATATTCGAACCAATCATAATACGAAACAGTTGTACTGGGTTTGCCAAGCGAAGTCACATATAAAGCATACATACAGCCCACAAATCCTCCTGCGACTTTCGTGCTTAAATATTTTGCATCGACACTATCCTTCAATAATCTCCATTGATCAGGTTCAAAAGCATAGGAGAATGAATAACTGTTTCCTTCGGCTCCTATTTTTAAATACAATTTTACCGCACGTTTATCTTCATCAAGTTTTTTTGTGGTTATCAATTCCATATGATTGATGGAGTCAGCGATATCACCGGATTTATAGAGCTGGATCACCGATTCATTGCCTACTACTGATTTGCATAAGAAATAGAAGTGCTTCTCATTTTGGAAAATCAACAATCCGGCTTTTTCATTCTGTGTTTTCGGAATAAATTCGATTTCAGTACTTGCCGATCCGCGAAGATGTTGCTGCCGAAGCCCCAGGAAACTGGGATTCATATTCCCGGAGCAAGTCTCTGATCTCAATTGAAGCGCTAAGTATCCCTTTTTTGTCGTCAGATTATACCATTTTTCTCTTGGCGTTCTTAAAAACATCCAATCACGGCATAGACTTTCTTTGTTAAAGTCATCTCTCCATATAAAGTTCCCGCTGTAAGGTCTCTCAGCGTCTTTGATATTCAGCGGCAGGGGAAGTGGACAATGATATTGTACTTCTTCATTACCTCTGGCGATAACGGGCCAACCTTTCTCCCATTTCACAGGAGCTAAAAATGTTTCTCTTCCAGTATTAATATATCCTTCCTCATAAGGACGGTATGGCCTGCACCCCAAGAAAACTGCCCACCAATCGCCCTGCTGAGTCTGAACAAGGTCAGCATGTCCGGTACATGTTATTGGATTCTCTCTTTTTGGATCCAAATGCCGCTGTGTAAGAATCGGATTATGCTCATATGGTACGTACGGTCCATCAACATTCTTGCTTCTAAAGACAACAACAGAATGCTGTTCAGCAGTCCCCCCTTCAGCAGCAATCAGAAAATAATAGCCGTCCTTTTGAAGAATATGGGGCCCTTCGATCCAAACAGGTTTTTTCGTAATATCTACTCCGCCATTGACTAATATTTTTTCTCGACCGACCACTTTAAGATTTTCAACGTCAAATTCGTACATTCTCAACGTTCTATGTCCATTGTAAAGCGGTTTATCGTCCGGAGGTATACTATTATAGATAATGTAAGCTTTTCCATTTTCATCAAAAAACATAGAAGGGTCTATCCCATTAATCTGGGGAATCCAGACAGGATTAGACCATGGACCAGAAGCCGATTTTGAAGTGACCACGAAATTTCCACCAATATCAACTAACGTACACGTCACATAATACGTACCATTATGATACCTTATTGCTGGGGCAAATATACCTCGAGAGACTCCCTGGCCCTCCAAATTTAATTGCTCCGGTCTATCTAAAACATAACCAATGAGTTTCCAATTCACGAGATCCTTACTTTGAAAAATTGTGATTCCCGGGAAGTAGGAAAACGTAGAGTTTACCAGATAATAATCACTGCCAACTCTGCAAATACTCGGATCAGGATAAAATCCAGCCAAGATTGGATTTGTGAACATTTTTTTATCCTGTGCAGACAAAACAAAACATAGAGTAACAAAGAAACATAAAAGGGACATCAATAGTCTATTCACTTGGAATTCTCCTTTTTTGTAAAAAGCCGATGATAACTTTCCGGCGGTCCTAAATAACTTGGTTTCACTTCGCCGGTTTCTACAACTATTTTTTGCAATACTACTCCAGGATCAACCATCCAGAATTTTAACACGTGCTCGCCAGATCTTTTTAAGGAATGTTGAGAGGTCATGATTTTAATATTATTGCTTACTGCCTGATTCCATTCTTGCGGATATTTCCAATCCGGTATCGTATCATTTCCATGAATGTTCACGATCTGCGGTTGTTCGTCATCAAAAGAAACTGCATATCGCAACCCTCTGTTGTGAAAATTAAGCGTTGGCGATAGATATGCCTTGACTTTCAAATCGCCCTTACTGAACAAGTAGAGCTTATATTCCAATCGCGGACTGTCACCGGCAGGAATTTGAGTTTGTGCAGTTACGGGCATAGGAGTCATTGCTGAACTTGTGCGTCCTAAATTTGGAATTCTCAACCAGCTTAGCGAGGATGCATTGACTACTTGAGTATAATTTTCAGCCTCAATCGACACATATCCATTGCTCTCAACGAAACTCTTCATCGTCTTGCGTTTCGGTAGGTCAGGATTATGAATGATTGCTTGAACTACAACCCGATTCTTGTTGGGCCCTACAATCGTTATTGGAACACGATGCAAACCTTTCGGAGCCATATTCCAATCAACACTTATCCACAATCGTTCCTCGATTTCTATTTTTCCTTTTACCTTATTCATTCTCATCCATTGTTTTCCAGTACTTGCAGAGAACTCAAATGGTGTCTTTCCGCGATTGAACACTTCTATATAATATATCTGTTGATTATAAGAGTCGAACTCAGGCAAAACAGCTTCGCTCTTATCCTTTGGCCACCAGTTTTCTGAACCTTCAATAGCAACGCCCATCTCTGCACTCTCTGGCATCTGAATCTCTTTTATGGGGGGCATCGTATTCTTTTCCGGTTGCTGCCAATACGTGTACCCAATATGTGTCTGATCCATCATATGGCTCCACTTGCCATCCGCTAGCACATTATTATAATAGTGTGTAATGGTAGAATCCTTTTTAAATAATTCCCTGGCTTTTTCCGCCAGGGTGTTCGTCGCTGCCCGCCCTTGTTCTGCATAAAGATGGTTCTTTCCCACGGTGACGTAAAGATCATTTAAATTTGAACAAGCGTGCACGGGATGTAAAACAAGCTGATAGAATGCATCTTTGTATTCAGAAGGTAGAGAATTGTAAATACCCTGAGCTTTTTCCGCTAATTTGTTGTACTCGGCTACCACCGTTTCTGCTTCGCGATAATTCATCAAGCTGTACGTGTCGGAAGAAAGTAACTCGGGTTTGCGCCGCGAATTGAATTTCGTATATGCATTGAGAATATCAGCAATCTCTCTTGAATATTTGGCACCAAACTGAGCTTCTGCCCACCGACGAGTATACTCAGGTAAATCCTCTGCTGATAGTTGTTCGGGATTCCATGCGTAATCCAAAAAAAACTCTATTGGAAATTCCATAGGCTTAATATCGCCAACATTGACGATCCAGATTCTATCTGCACCGTATTCGTACGCAAGATGCATTTGTTCCCATACGCGCTCAATCTGAGTTGTGTTCAGCCACTTATAATTTCTTGGACCCCCGACAAAATCATAGTGGTAGTAAATTCCGTAGCCGCCCGGATGCGGCGGATCGGTTACTTCGGGAAGTCTGCGGATGTTTCCCCAATTATCATCACACAATAACATCGTTATATCATCGGGTACACGCATACCTTTGTCGTAGTATTCCTGCACTTCTTTATAGAGCGCCCACACTTGAGGAATGGTCGTTACATCCTTCTTTGTCACCTCTCCGAGAATTTTACGTTGGTCTGCGACAATTTTCTGGAGCAAAGCAATGTCTGCATCTTCGTTCATTGGTTCGTCACCATCGCCGCGCATAGCAAGGGTGACGATCTTTTCGTAATCTTTTGTTCTTCGAATACCTTCTTCCCAGAATTTGCGCAGCGTCTCAGCATTCTTGGAATAGTCCCAGCTTCCCTTGCGATTCCCTGCCCATTCCCATTCTTTCCATGCGCGCATCATCGGCTCGTGATGCGATGTGCCCATAACGATACCGTATTCGTCTGCAAGTTTCGGATTTAATGTATCATCCGTGCTAAAGGAATTATTCCACATTGCCGGCCAGAGGAAGTTACCCTTAAGACGGAGAATAAGTTCAAATACATGTTCGTAGAACTTGCTGTTAAATCCGCCAAATTTTTCATAGACCCATCCGGATAGCGCAGGCGCCTCATCGTTTATGAAAATGCCTCTATAGTGTACTTTCGGTTCGCCCTGTGAATAGCGACCAGGCAGAACGTACACGCAGGATTTCTTTTTGGGCGGTACATCCGCCCACCAGTACCAAGGCGAGATACCGATTTTTGAAGAGAGGTCGTACATTCCATAGATCGTTCCGCGTTTATCGCTGCCGGTTATGATCAAAGCACGATCAACATGAGGAAATGGTTTTTCAACTACCTGAATGAGGAATGTTTCCCACTTTCCGGCAATACCTTCGACATCAAGTTTCTTTTCCTGTATCAGCTTATCTATCAATGGACTTTTGCCTATTGTTCCAACTAACACTATCTCTTTTAATTCCGGAATGGTGTCTATTGAAAGACCGGGCATGGTATTTGTCACTTTTTCGATATCTGCTTGAAGCTGCTTCAGAACTCGGATTACTCCAGGATGATCGTGGGAACTAACACATAATGTCGTGGATTTTCCCGATGCGGAGAGAACGAACACACCTTCAGATTTTTGGGAGGAGATATATGTCCCTTCTTGAGAAGAAAAAGCAACCTGGATTCCTAGGAGTGTGACAATGGCACAAAGAAAGAACCTTTTGTGCGGTTGGACAGCAATCAGTTGTGTCATGATGTTGTTTGCACTTCCTATAATAAATTGAATAATCATAGGATCACTTCATTCATTATTTTCATGAGCAAAGCAGCCTTTGGGGGCGATAATGATTACTATCTTTTTTTTTGAGTTGAGTACATTTATCCTCATTTCTTCAATTTCATTTGGAGTCAAGCACACAACTATGCGATTTTGCCAATTCGAGATATTTGACAAGAGATACTTCATATGTTAAATATATTTTGAAGTGTTTTAATACTAAAGATGTTATATCGTAATAGCAAGCGAAAAAAGATTAACACTTATGAACAACTTCTCAAAATATTCTGTAGATTTTCCATTAAAACCACGCATTCATTGAACTGTTTCAACGGTTTGATTGTTCGAATAATTTGTCTTAAACTTATGCCAGCGATATATGTTGTTCATTGGTGATTGATTAAACAAAGAATAAAAAAAATGATTATGTCGTTAAATGTTATCTTTGAATTAGACATGTTTAACAAATTGAACCATTGGAAAGAGCTAAAGTAATAAATGAAAAAGATAACCATTGAGGATGTTGCTAAGCGAGCAAGAGTTTCAAAAGGAACTGTCTCTGCTGTCATAAATGCGAAGAAAACTGTCAAGCCAGCAACAAGGGATTTCATATTAGAAGTAATGAAAGAACTCAACTTCCGTCCCACTGGTGTGGCGAGAAATTTTAAAAGTGAGAACTATGATAAAAGTATTGGAATAATCATCAAGGATTTAACGTATCCTTTCTACACTACGATAGCAAAAGGTGTAAGTGAATATGCAAACAGCAAAGGATATTCCGTCATTGTTTCCAGTTCAGATGACAATCATGAAAGTGAAAAGAATTTATCTCGTCTTTTCTCCACGAAGGATATCAAAGGTATCATTATCGCTCCCATAGTGGAAGGCACAGCTGAAATCGAACATCTTTTTAAACTCAAAATGATTAATTATCCTTTTGTCTTATTGGAAGATATTAAGGGAATACAAGCAAATGTTGTGGCAATTGACAACAAAAAGGCAATAAAAAGAGCGGTAAAATATTTAATAGATAGCGGCCATACAAAAATTGTGCACTTTGCAGGTCCTCCACAGTCATCACATACACAAGAACGAATGGAAGGATTCCGCTATGCTTTCAGTGAAAGCACATTAGTCTTTCATAATGACATGATCATCTCTGTGGGATCTCATTTTGAAGAATGTTTTGATAAAACCCTCGAGTACTTTAAGAATAGAAACCGTGATAATTACCCGACCGCAATTGTTTGTTTCAATGATCAACAAGCTCTGGCGGTTATGCTGGTATTGAAGGAACTCAATATTCGCGTACCAGACGATATATCTATTATTGGCAACGATGATATTAATTATGCAAAAATGTATCCAATTCCCCTGACAACAATAAGAGCACCTCAGCAGGAGATTGGAATAATGGCAGCAGAAATTTTAATCCGCAATATTGAATCTTCAACAATTATTCCGATTGAACGAGTCATATTAGAGACGGAATTTATTGTCAGACAGTCATCTAAGGTCTTGAACACCTGATCATATCTGAAAACAGATTATTATACTCCTTTCAGTACCGAAAGAAGCCTTCACATAATCTATACCATTCCTTTATCAGTCCAATCATTTTTCTTGCGAGCATTTTACCATTGAGTTGGTACTTGCTAATACCTTACTGATTTAACTGCAAGGTTCAAGAAGGTTTTATTATTTTGTTTTTCTATCATTTGTACATAATGTATCTGTGGCAATGATGCCTATGTTCATAGCCGCTGTTGTTGTGACTCGCTTTTTTCACATGATACCATTCTGTCGGCAGTGTGCTATCTGGCCAAAATTTGTCCTTTCGAGGGACATCACCAAGCTAGGTATTGTCCAGATGCCAAGCCACTCAATAAGGGATTCCACGCTCTCTATTGTAAGAAACCACATATTGAGGCTTTTCCATAAGATAATTGGTCGTGTATGAAACACTATCAACCGCGCCGCTTGGATTATCCATGACAAGATGTTCGCTTTTGGATGTAACTAATAGATTAGTGGGGAGGGGTTCATCGTGCTTTGGAGGACATCCAAATGTGAGAACAGCTGCTATTACTAGAGCCAATGTCTGAACCAATATTTTCGTTGAGATTTCACCAAAAATTAACTGCCAATAATTACGAAATTCGAAGGGAAGAATCAAGGATAGCATAATATGAACCTTTTGATAATTCAATCCAGAATAATCTCTGTGATTAATGAAATGCATGAAGAAAGAGTCTTATTTTCAGATGAATGGAAATCTGAGACTGAAGGTTCAAGCAGTTTAATTGATTGAGAGACCTTATTATTCAGCAAAAATGGAGATAATTCCCATTTTGAGATATTTAGGTCAGTTGGGAAAATTGTGGTAGAAATCTTTCCCGACGTTACATGTCCTGCCCCCGCTACAAAAAAATACGACGCCCCTTTATAGGGCGTTCGTGTTTTTTGCAGTACCAGGTAAATTAACAATTCAAGCGGAGCGTTTTATGCGACGTGGCGCTAAAAGCGCCATCCTGCTTGCCCCGCCGAAATGAAATGTAGGCGTGGCTCCCGCTACACGAAAGGCCGATTCTGAAAAGTTTTGGCCTCTTTTTTTGCATACCCCCCCTACAACTCACAAACTATAGTGCTTATGAATTGTTTTCATTTGCACTTGGTAACATGGTAGTACATATAGACTCATCAAAACAATTGACATTCCGTTCCTTCAACTATCTTCACGGAACACGAGTTCAAATCTCGTTGGGGGCATAGTGTTTTAACATCTTTCTCTCATTATGCTAACACTTTTTGCAGGAGTGGCCATGCCAACCCTCTTTAAACGTTCCAACAGTGTTTATTATTTCATTACTTCCATCAATGGCGTACGTCCATATAGTGCTCTCGGTTATCGATCATCGAAAGAATTTATAGACGATTGTAAAATCGAATAAGTATCCGTAGCATAAACAAAATATTAATCACTTTCTCATTCAAATTGGATCAAAGATGGGGGAGCAGTATATTTGTACTTTTTACTAAGTTTAGAATGGATCGCTTTTTGGGGGACATGTCACTATGGCATCAAATGTATACTGCATTGGCTTGACCGCCCCTCAGCTAAGATACTATTCGGAACGAGTGGCGGTGTATTCTATTCAACTGACAACGGGTCTAATCGGAGCACAGCCAACTCAGGACTCGTCAAAACAACTGTATTGTCACTTACACAGCGAATCTATCTTGCATTATACGACGCCAGGATGCGGCCGTTCTTTCCGATAAGAAGCAACACTGCTCTTCCGGGTGCGAGTTTTACCCGGAAATCTTCACCGCTCAGCTTATCACGAAATGTCACAGGAGCAGTGCCTGCGCTTTCAGATGTTAGAACATACAATGTTGCATCCGGTAATTGTGTCGGACAGATTAATATTCCGGGATCTTTACATGAAGTTTCATACACGGCGCCGACTCCCGCACGTTTCATTGCATACTTATAGATGCGTCCGACTTCATCAAGTTGATCTGCTAACTCGATCGGCAGTGCGGAGTAAAGTATTCGACCTGCACCGTACGAGAATTCAATGAAAGTCCTGTCGTCTTTCAGCACACCGCGCTCTCCATAGGTTATTCTATCGCCGGAATAACTCAAATGTATTGCGCCTGCCGGAGATTTTATTTCTACTTCACGTGTTGTCAATGCTGCTGAGGTATATTCTATGTTCCAATCTTTTACCCTGTCAGGAATCGAAACCCAATGTTCGTCGGCATCAATTTTTCCGGAAATGAGAAGCGTCGCTCCTGCTTTTACTTTTCGCATAAGAATATTCCACGCATCTTGATTGAACACCCATGGGGCAGGAACGATAATTAACTTTGCATCAGGCATTTGTGAAAGTTGATATTCACCGACAACAAATGCTGTTGCACGTGCGTGATGATACAACGCCCGTACAGCATTTTGTTGAACAGCGAGTCCCCAGCTTCCGAAGATCGAGAGCTGTAATGACTGAGGAAGCACTAATGCGACATCGGGTAATTTCATTTCGGTTGCATACGCCTGAGCATCTCGTGCGAAGGAAGCAATTCCTTTTATGACATTCATCCATTGTTTCTGGGAGCCGTCGCGACGTAGGAGACCGTACGTATCACTTCTTGTCCAGTCCCATTGCAATACACCTGTGTTAGCAGCGGCAAAGCCGAGTGCTGACTTTCTTTCTAACAACGGCATTCCCTGAAGATCATCCCATCGCCAGGATCCGTCCATTGACCAAACAGGCTGTGGTCCGGTTTCACCGATGAGATTCGGTTTGATCAAACATTTTGCGACGACAGAACTCCAGAGAAGTGCATCATCGCGCCACCAAGTGTGATTCACGGTGTAGTTTACATTGGATTCTGCCCAGAATTGGTTCAAGACACGGTCAGCTACACCGCCTTCATCCTGTCCGACTGTAACTGCTTGTCGTGCCCCGGTTGCATGGATTGCACAGATAATTGTATCGACCCAGTGACGGAATGACTCCTGTGCAAATAGATTGTAGTCAACTGCTCGCACCGTACGAGAATTTCCGGAGCGTACTAATTCAAGATCATTAAAAGAAGGAAGCGGTACTTTATCGAGTGCACCAAACTCGGTAGTTGGAATGCGCCATCCCTGTGCAAGTTTATCGAAAGTTGTGTATCGTTTTTCCAGCCAATGGTGCCAGGCGTTTAATTCAACGGGATCACCATTCGGCGAATTTCCTTTCCAGATCCGTTTGGGATTGGAATAACTCGGTTCATTGATGAGATCGAAACTCAGGAATGGTACATTTCGAAATCGGGAAACTATTGTCTGTACGTAGGTGATCTGCGATTCAATTGCGACCGGATCCAGATAGGGATTGGATCCTGGTCCCAACAGATCTCCTTCCTGTCCTGGTTCGGCTTCCATTTCATTTTGTGGATTGAAGGCAAAGAAAGTAAACACCACTTGCATGTGATGCCGCGCTGCTGCACAAAGGTACGCCTCAATGGCATTCAGCAAGCGTTCTTCCGCCGCTCCGGTTACCAAGTCTAAATAGCGTGCACGATTAAGCCAGATGCCAGTACGCACGGCAGTAATACCCTGCCGTTCCATCTCTGCAAAGTCCTTTTCCCAGCCCCATGCATTTCCGCCGAGACTGCCTCCGACAAAAAAGTCGGATGTGTAGGGATCGGTTGAAAAATAATTTGTTCCGACCATTAAATATGGTTTTTTCCCGATACGGAAATAATCACGCTCTGCTCCGAGCGGTTCACCGGAATGTAACAGGACTGAATCGCGGACTGATAATCCCGATGTGTATCGTTCGAAGATTGTTTCTCCAATACTTAATGTTGCCCGAACTCTATAAAGTCCGGGATTATTCAAAGGTTGTTTAATATTAATCTCTTCGTGTAGAGAATTGCCGCAGTCCATCGTCCGCGCGGCAAGAATATTAGAACCGGAAAGTAATTCAAGGGTTATTTTCGCGGGTGCTCCTGCTCGCAGCACATTGACAATACCTGAAATATGCTCGCCGGATTCGAGTGTAAGTTTTTGGAGATCGATCCAGATGCGTATGGCTCCTCGAGATGCGTACATCGCTGCCTGATATATTAAATCAATTCCATTTTGGGAATTCCAAAAACTCGAATCCGCTTCGAAGCTGAGATACAGGCGCCGCTGTCGCGGCAAACCACGGCCAATCAAATCTTCTGCAGATACAGGAGCTGCAAGACGATTGCCAAGCGAATCAATCAGGAAACCAAGGCCGCGATATCTTTCGCCGTATCCTGCATTCACAAAAACTCGCTGAGGGTCCAAAGAAATGTCATGGAAGTACGGCGCATCTTCATCCCATTGTAAACTCCATGGACCACGCTGCGGTACGGCATACGAATGCAGTATACCGAGATGACGTGCAAAAGTATTTTGCGGATTTTCGATGTGCCAGTTGGTACTATCCTTATACACAGGGACAAAAAAAGGCCTACCGCCGAGAACGAGCAAATTGCCGCGATTGAGATATGATTGTATTGTTTCCCATGCATCGGCAGGAAATGCTGAGCCGTACGGAAGTATAAACAGATCGCAATCATCCAAAGAATTTTTCTTCAACAGTTCAGCAAGGCCGATAAATTGCGGATTCAACGGTGACAGCGCCTGTTCGAGCACACGCCTATCGATTCTACTGTTGTCAATAGTAGGAAAGTCTTTTTCATAAAACACTATTGTCTTGCTTAGGACAGTAGAAATGTTGATTAGAAGAAAGGCAGCAAATAGAGATACATATCGCATAAAGTATTCCTCTATAGCAAGAGACATCAAATGATGTAACGCAAATCGTAACGTACAAAATTAAGATAGCGAATAAATTAAATAACTCCAATCTAAGAATGTTCGGATGTAATAGAGGAAAAAGAAATTATACGCATGTTTAAAATGTTCTGTGCTTAGTATATACAACAAGCCAGAAAATGAAATGACGATTCCTATATTGACAATCGCGATGTAACAGAGTATATTTCCGACAGAATAATTTCTAAGGAGAAGTAACCGTGGCTCATATTCAAAATTCCGTACGCAATTTTGTTGTATTCATGTTTTTGCTGTTCTTAACATTACCTCATGTTCATGCTCAGCCGGCAACCGTCTGGCAAAACCTGAAGTATGCTATCTATTTTACTTCGCACGATGTCGATTCGCTTCTCGCCGATCCTGATCGATTTAAAAAGACAATGGAATACTTTGCTCCTGTGAAACCGGTGCATGTATATCTTGAAGGAACGAGTCATGGAGAAGTAAATATCCCGCTCCTAAAAAATCTATCAGATAAATTCAAGTCGATAGGTTTAAAGGTTTCCGGTGCATTAGTCCCGGTCGGACATCAAGGTCCATCCGTCTACAATAACCCCGAAGATATGGCAGCACTTGAGAAACGGGCACGCTCGTTAGCACAGGTATTCGATGACATCATTCTCGACGATTGGCTTTTTACGACTGCCACAGATTCAAAAAGTGTTGCCGATCGCGGTAATTTGAGCTGGGCTGCATACCGCACAAAACTGCTTCTGGATCAATCCAAGAAATATATCATCGATCCGGCAAAAAAGGTAAATCCGAAAGTAAGGATCACCATTAAATATCCGAATTGGTACGAAGGGCATCGGGAAAACGGATATGATGTGTATCATGAAACTTTACAATATGACAATATGGCCGTTGGTATTGAGACCCGCAATCGGATGATACACGATCAACATATTCCCATTTACAGCAGCTATATATTTCAGAAGTGGTGGTCAAGTGTCGATTCAAAAAAATGGATCGGCTCGTGGTTGGACAACTACGAAATGAAAGGCGACTCAAACGACTACGTTGCGCAGGCATGGCAGGCAGTTTTCGCACAAACTCCAGAAATTATCCTTTGGTGTGCCGGTCAATTGTATCCGACAAATCCATCCAGCGATGTGTACCACCACTTCATAACAATGCTGCCGGATTTTGATAAGGTAGCTGGAATGTTAAAAGGCGAACAGCGTGGAATCCCGATGTATCTCCCATACGGTTCCACAGGCGAATATAATATATTCGGATATCTCGGCATGGCAGGAATTCCACTTACACCTGTTGCGCAATTCCCAAAAGACAGCCGGAGTGCAATTTTCACACTACATTCCATTGCTGAGAGCGCAACCGGCCGCGATACGAATCTTGCAAACGAAATGCTCGAACGACTTCGGAATGGAAAAGATGTTTTTATGACATGGCAGCTTTGGAAAAAACTTCAGAATACAGAATTCAAAAATACATTAAACCTCCTGCCGGGTATTGAAGGCAGTGTAACATCCGATGCCTTCCGCCTGCGCGAAGGATGGTTCCGAAAAGAGATATTCAAGTCTGACAAACCGTTCACATTTCAAAAAATCGAAACGACTACATGGCCGGAAGTACGGGATGTTGCAGTGGAACGAGACGATTATGATTTCGGAGTGCTCTTACATATCCCCTATCTTAAGGGAAATATTTACATTTTGAATATGCCAGATAATAGTTATGACCTGCTGCGCTTGCCTGCACAAGCACTAAATCTGATCCGTCGCGCATTCAATGAAGAATTGGGATTTGAGTTGGATGGACCGGGCGGAACCGGCATGTATTTATTTGGCAGCAAACAATATGTTCTTTATAATATGAGTGATGAAACGGCAGTCATGAAACTGCGGTTTGATCGATCATCTTCCAACGGTTGGCAGGAACTTCTCAACAGAAAAGAATTAAAAGTGAATCAAGACACAACATTCGTTCGCCATGGCGGTCCAGTCATAACAGATGTTTCTGTCGATTTGAAGCCTTTCGAGGTTGCAATTATTCAAGCGCCTTAGATTCATAGAAGTTAAGTCTGTGTAATAATACAATCCTCTATCTCGATCATGCTGGCGCATGATTCAGATCATTAGACCAGAAATTCCGGAAGATATAACGGAATCTAATACCCCCCGCACATCATTAGCGAAAAACCCGCCGAACCCTCTTGCAAAGTATGGCTTCACACCTTTGGCTTTTGCACGCACACCAAGTATGTATTAATAATTTGTTTTATCGGACGGTAATCATGCATGGAAAGTATGTCGATGTTTGTATCGGCAAGCGCTTCATTAAAAATAACCTGACTATGTGTCCCCTCAACAACGAGACGATTTTTATCAATACTTTTGATATATGCGGCAATATTTTTGTCCAGCTCAAAATTGAAAATAACTAATTCATTTCCTTCTTCCCAGCCAAATTGATTTGTTCTCATAGCAAATTACATGCCGAAAACAAAAGATAGATTGAACCTCAAATAATGGGTTCAGGTTATTAAATTAAGAAGATTTATCAATTTCATAGGGGAAAAAGTAATCAAAAAATGAAAAATAAGATAAATTTATTTTAGTTATGCCGATTATTCTTTGTATAAGGGAATGGCATATCTATTGATACAGATTCGTCATAATGGAATCTGTCATAAATATAATGGGTAAAACCCAATTCATTATTAAAGAATTTGAAGACGTTTTTCTGAACGGAATCGTCAATCGATGGTATCCACTCGTTATTGATAAAGGATGCGGCGGGTATTTTACGAATGTATCATACAACTGGAAAATTATGCCCGATCAGGAAAAGATGATCGTTTCGCAGGCAAGGCATATATGGACATTGGCAAAAATCTCGGAATATTTTGGTGGCAAAGAATACTACGATGAAATGGCATGCCACGGTTTTCAATTTTTAAAACAAAAAATGTGGGACAGTGACTACGGAGGGTTTTGTCAAATCCGTAGTCGCGAAGGAATGTGCACAAATGTAAATGGCTGGAGGGATGAAAAGCGAACGTACGGAAATGCATTCGGTCTCTATGCCGTCGCGGCACTGTACGACCGGCTTCGTAATCCAGAAGTATTAGATTGTGCGAAAAAAATATTTTATTGGATTGAAGAACATGCCTTCGATACAAAACATCTTGGGTACTACGAGTTCTTGACGCGCGATGGAAAGCCATTCAATTGTTCGTCCCAATATAAAACCATTGCATTAGATAGTAATGAATTAGGATTCAAAGACCAAAATTCTTCCATTCATTTGCTCGAAGCATATACGGAGTTGTATCGTGTTTGGAAAGATCCGTTACTTCGGAATCAATTGAAATCACTCTTGGAGCTTATTCGTGACAAGATAGTAGCTGAGCGTGGATATTTGCAGCTCTTTTTTCAAAATGACTGGACACCGGTTTCATTCCGTAATGCATCCGAAGAAGAACGAAAAGCGAATTTCGATTTAGATCATGTTTCGTTTGGTCACGATTATGAAACAGCTTTTTTAATGTTAGAAGCATCCTATGTGTTGGGTCTTCCTGATGATAGAAAGACATTGGCTGTCGCAAAAAAAATGCTGGATCATGCAATAGCTAACGGATGGGATGAATCTGTGGGCGGGTTTTATGACGGCGGTTATTATTTCTCTGGTTCCGATACATGTTCCATTGTGAAGGATACAAAAAATTGGTGGGCGCAGGCGGAAGGGTTAAATGCATTATTGTTGTTTTCGAAAATCTTTCCAGATGAATCCCGGTACCGTACATATTTCAAACGGGAATGGAATTACATAAGAACCTACATTCTCGATCCTGTTTACGGAGATTGGTTTGAGGGAGGCATCGACAAAGAGCCGCAATGTAAAGAAGGCCCCAAAAGCCACATGTGGAAATGCACTTACCACACCTGCCGTGCGCTCATGAATTGCATTGCGATGATGAACAATGATGCAGATGCAGAGATCAACCGCGTCATTGCGCGCTGGCGAAAAATTAGCGAGTAATTCTTACGTCATATATGCAGAAGTATGATGGTGGAAAGCGTTATCAATCCTCGTTTATTCGAAATATTTTATTCCTTTTACTCGTTCCCAAACTTTGTTTATTCGTGTATTGAAGCTCTGCTTCAAAGCAGGTGAACTAGGATTGGCCAATGTTCCCACAGAATGGTGTTGCTTAATGGAGGCGAACCTTGGAAGCGAAGGAAAAGTAATTGAACAGTTGTGCAATGAAGAAATAAAGAGATGCTATTGACTTACGCGACAGCATCTCTTTTAGAAACAGCCAGGAATGAGATGATGGAGCGTGGATGACTTCCCGACCGCTATTTACCATGCTTACATCAGTTATTTCTTTTTCATTATTTCTAAATTCTTTTTGATGAGTTGTATGCGTCGCTGGACATTGACCGCAGATCGAAGCCCGTCTTCAGGAGTATTCAGAACATAGTCCAGAAGTTTATCGATAGTCGAAACAGCAACGTGCATTCGTGTATCCGATGAACCGTAATAAATAAATACTTCGCCGAATGCACGCTTGACCCATCCATTACTGAAAACAACATTCGATACATCACCTACACGTTCATCATTTTCAGGTGCGAGGAAATATCCACCGGGAGAAGCAATTACTTTTGCAGGATCTTTTAAGTCGGTGAGGAATAAGTACAACACATATCGAAGTCCGGCTGCGGTATTTCGTACGCCGTGTGCCAATTGAAGCCAGCCCTTTTCTGTTTTTATGGGTGCCGGGCCTAATCCGTTTTTTACTTCTTTTATAGTATGATAGAGCCGGTCATCGATGATAATTTCGTCGTTGATGACACTGTGTTCTATGTCATTACTTACACCCCAGCCAATGCCGCCGCCGGAGCCAGCTTCGATAAATCCATCCTGCGGCCGTGTGTAAAAGGCGTATTTGTTATGAACAAATTCCGGATGAAGTACAACATTTCTCTGCTGCGGTGATTTCGTTACGAGGTCCGGCAAACGTTCCCATGTCAGCAGGTCTTTTGTTCTGACGATACCGCATTGTGCAATGGCAGTAGAGGTGTCAGTTCTTTGTGCATCCGGATCTTTTCGTTCTGTGCAGAAGAGTCCGTAGATCCAGCCATCTTCATGTTGTACCAAGCGCATATCGTACACATTAATATCCGGATCTTTTGTCTCCGGTATGACGACGGGATAATCCCAGAACCGGAAATTATCTATTCCGTTTCGGGATTCTGCTATTGCAAAAAACGATTTCCGGTCGTTGCCCTCTACGCGCACCATCAGCAGTATTTTACCGTCATGTTCAATGGCTCCGGAATTAAATGTGCCATTAATTCCCATTCGCTCCATCAAATGAGGATTTGTTTTATAGTTTAAATCGTACCGCCAAAACACCGGTACATGCACTGCTGTAAGCACCGGATAAGTGTGTCGAACGAATACACCGTTATCATGTTTGCTTGTAATATTCTTTCGGCGAATGAGCTTTTCATGCTCTGCAAAAAGTTGCCGGACTTTTATTTCGTATTTAGACTTTTGCATCATTATATCCTTTCGGGGGTCTCAACAGCAACATTTGCCGGTGCGAGATTTTGCGGAACAAGATACTTTTGTGGAATACTCTGTTTGATGCGTTGATCAAAATCTTCTGGAAGCGTTTCTTTGCTTAACTCATCCAATTTATTCCACCAGTTAAATTTAAGAATGATCGATGTAACGATGACGCTGATGATTGCACCAACAAGGAGCGTATGTTCTTGAATGACTATTGCTATAGCAGATATGACGAGCGATGTTTGCCAGATGACGCCGATAATGACGTTGGTCATGTCCGTTTTGAAATTGTGGTTCGGCTCAAACTCCGGATAATAGAAATGAACTTTTTTAATAACCGGTTTCCAGAATCCCCACGGTCGGATTTGCATGTAAAATTTCATCAGAACGGCATCTTCTTCCGGATCAGTAAGCAGGCTGCCGACAATACATCCTACCAGTGATATTCCAAGGACCAAGGGGAACATGTCGATAGCGGGAATAGTCGGAAATGTGAGCGGGATGATCATCGCTGAAACGATTCCGGAAATCATCCCCCAAAAATATCCATACCCATTCATTCGCCACCAATACCATTTTAAGACATTCGATGCAGTATAGCCGCCGTAGAGTGCACTGACAATCCAGAGTGTTACTTGATTGATCGACTCGACAAAAAATCCAAAAATAAATCCGATGATAACAAAGGCAATGGTCGTAAGGATGCTTAAGCGAACATATACTTTTTCTTCTGCGTGTGGATTGATAAATCGTTTGTAAATATCGTTGACGACGTACGCCGGTGCCGCATTAATGGTCGCGGCGTAGTTGGACATAAACGCAGCGATTAAACCTGCAAGGAGAAGACCGACCAACCCAATCGGGAGCGTATTCTTGATGATGTACGGAAGAATCATTTCAAAATCGATATTCTGCCCCATCGTTTTTAACTGCGGGGAAAAATAGACAAGCGCCAGAACTGTAATTCCGGAAATCATAAAATATCGCGGAACGCAAAGAACCATGTTCACGAACCAATTCATCTTTGCTGCATCTTTTGGAGATCGTGTTGCAAGCACGCGCTGCATATCGTAATTCGGTGCCGGCCCTGCTGCGCTTTTGAGTATTCCCTGGAACAGAACCATCATAAAAAAAAATCCGAAAATGCTATATCCGTCTTGTTGTATCTTGATATTGACAGCATCGATCAATCCGGTCCAGTTCAGATTTAAATGCCACCCGAAAAATGGCGTAGCCCAACCATTGGGAATAACATGATGTAATTGTTCGGGTGTAACCGCATGGATAGCGAGAATGCCAATAGAAATTGATGCAATCGTCAATACAATAAATTGGAGGAATTCCGTAATGACGACACTAAACATTCCTCCCTTTACAGCATAGATCGCAGTCAAAGACATCAAGATGATTGCATACATATCGGGAGATAAATTCCATGGAAAAAAGATTGCCGCGAATTTACCGATCCCTTTAAACGCATATGCAATGAATCCGATAACGCTTACAAGCGCAAAAATCACTACACTGATATGCGAGAGGTTTGCACCGGTACTTGTTCCGAATCGTGTCTGAATCCATTGTGCACCGGTCATTACTTTCGATTTCCGAAGCCAGATAGAGAGGTATGCCATCAAAAATATTTGATTGAATGTGGGCCAGATCCAGGGAAGCCAAACGCTCTTCAATCCATAAACAAAAAGTACATACACTAACCACATAGTACCGGTTATGTCAAACATACCGGAGGCATCGGATACACCTAATATCCACCACGGCAGCGTATTGCTACCAAGGAAGTATGAATGAAGGCTCTTATTCGCTCGTTTGGAGACGAGGATTCCTAAAAAAATTGCTATGCAGAAATAACCTATAATAATACATAAATCAAGTGTTGAAATAATCATATTGTGTAATTTTGCTTTCTAGAAAGATAGTATTCCATATTCTACACACAAATAATGCCATAAACATTCAATCTATACTCGTTCCATTTCATCCATACACATAATAGAGAGGGTTATTAAGTTAATAATCTTTTATAGTATTGATAAATGTAGCAATCTTTTTTTGCGTATAGAGTTATTAAAATTTGGGAAAAACTATCGTACAAACCATTCCTTACTGGCAAGGACTTTGCACACGATTGGATGTCGATTGCCCATTTTATTCTTGGAGGTTCTAATGTTTAAATTGAATACAGTTTTTCGTTTCACCAGTCTATCTCTTTTTATTGTCATAGTAGCTTGTTCTCTTTTTTCTCAGCCGAAACCCTTCTCTTTAGCTCCGCTTTTTACAGACAACATGATTCTTCAACAGAAGGAAAAAGTGCCGGTTTGGGGAGAAGGGCTGCCGGGAGTAAAAATCGAAATCAATGGCTCGTGGGGAAAAAAGGTGACAACAGTGATTGGGAATGACGGTAGTTGGGTTGCTTGGATACAGACTCCGAAAGCATCCGGCCCATTTACTCTTTCACTGAAATATGCGGATTCACTCATTGTTCTCAAGAATGTGTTGATCGGTGAAGTGTGGCTGTGTTCAGGTCAATCGAATATGGAAATGCCGTTGGAAGGATGGCCGCCGAGTGATACCATTGCTCATTCGGCGTATGAGATTGCACACGCTCAATATCCAAATATCCGGCTTTTTCATGTTCAGCGTAACTATGCTGTTGTGCCTGCCAGCCGATGCAGCGGAAAATGGGAAGTATGTTCTGATTCAACCGTCCATAGCTTTAGCGCGGTTGCATATCTTTTTGGTAAAAAGCTTTACACGTCGCTTAATGTTCCAATCGGATTGATTGAAGCAGCATGGGGAGGAACCAATATCGATGCATGGATGAGCAGGCCAGTGTTGAACGAGTTTACAGAATTCCAACCGACATTGAATACAATCGAAGCGAGTAAAGACAGCATTCTGAATGTCGAGAAGTGGCTTGCGGCGCTTCCGTCCATCAATGTGGAAGGGAAGGATCCACTGCATAAATGGGAAGGGTTGCAATTTGATGATCAAGAATGTTCTGCGAAAAATTATCCCGACAGTGCATGGTCTGATATGAAACTGCCCACCGTCTGGGAAAAAACCGAAGTGGGAGAATTCGATGGAGTAATCTGGTTTCGCAAGCAGATCGAGTTGCCTCGAACCTTGATAGGTAAAACATTAACACTCCATCTTGGTCCAGTTGATGATATGGATGAGACATATGTAAATGGTGCGCTCGTTGGCCATGTATTGAAAGAAGGATGCTGGAAAACCGAGCGGGTGTATAGTATTCCGGATTCTCTTGTCCGAGATTCCATTCTGCAAATTGCAGTTCGCGTAATTGATTATCAGGGCAACGGAGGCATTTGGGGCGACGGTAAAAAAATGTATCTCTCCCACGACAGCAGCGATACTATTTCAATAGAAGGTACATGGAAGTATCTGCCTGTTGCAGAATATCGCTCAGGTGTGTTTTCTATTTTTGGCGGTAAGAATAATCAATATAAAAATCGCCCGAGAACTCCGATGAACTTTTCCGGTTATTCGGCAACTGCCTTGTATAACGGCATGATCAATCCGCTTATTCCCTTTACCTTCCGAGGAGTAATATGGTATCAAGGTGAGAATAATGTTTCAAATCCGGAATTGTACAAAAGAACTTTCCCGGCATTGATAGCTGATTGGCGGGAAGCATTCGCTCATGGCGATTTTCCATTTTATTATATTCAGATTGCACCGTACAATTATGGCCCGCTCAGCTTTTCACAAAACTTGCGAGAAGTACAACTTCAAACGCTCAAAGTAAAAAATACGGGAATGGTGGTAACTCTCGATATCGGCAATCCGAACAATATTCATCCAGCAAATAAAATCGATGTCGGGGACCGTTTAGCGAATTGTGCGCTTGCCAAAACCTATGGTAAAAAAGTGACTTACTCAGGCCCCCAATATAAATCCATGAAAATCCAAAAGGGAAAAATCATCTTATCGTTCGATTTTGCCGGCAAAAGATTGGTGATAAAGGAGCGCGGTGGAGAGAACAATTTTATAATCGCTGGTAAAGACAGTGTGTTCAAAAAAGCCGTTGTGAAGGTAATTGGAAAACAGTTAATCGTATCCAGCCTGGAAATTGCTCAACCAGTCGCCGTGCATTATGCATGGAGCAACACCGATGAAGCGACGCTGTTCAATAAGGAAGGGCTGCCGGCTTCATCGTTCAGAACAGATATATGGAAACCATAACGAGTAATCATAAAAAATACTTCCGATTTCTATCGAGGTTTTGACACGAGAAGGAATCGGAAGTATTGATTCTGAAACAATGAGGAGAAAAAATGAAACGATATTCAATGTTTATCACCACTGTGCTGATGATGGCAGTACTGCGTCCGATGCATGCCCAGAAATTTGAAGGCATCGCACTTACCCCACCGATGGGCTGGAACAGCTGGAACAAGTTTGCCTGCGATGTGAATGAAGGGTTGATTCGCATCGCTGCAGATGTCATGGATACAAGCGGCATGAAAGATGCCGGCTACCAATACATCGTTATTGATGATTGCTGGCAAGGAAAACGCGACAGCTTAGGATTTATCCATCCGGATCCGCAGCGGTTTCCATCGGGTATAAAAGCTCTTGCGGACTATGTTCATTCCAAAGGATTGAAATTCGGAATTTATTCCTGTGCCGGACTTCAGACATGCGGCGGTCATCCCGCAAGCCGGGGTCATGAATATCAGGATGCCTTGATGTATGCACAATGGGGCGTCGATTATTTGAAATACGATTGGTGCAACACGGATGGATTGAATGCGGTCGGTGCCTATACGACTATGCGTGATGCGCTGTATGCAGCAGGCAGGCCGATTGTCTTTAGTCTATGCGAATGGGGGAACAACGAGCCATGGAAATGGGCAAAGGATGTTGGACATCTCTGGCGTACGACCGGTGATATTACTGCTTGCTTCGATTGTGAGCAGAATCATGGTACATGGTCGTCGTGGGGTGTTATGAAGATTGTAGAAATGCATCCCGGCATTCGTGTCTATGCGGGTACGGGACACTGGAACGATCCCGATATGCTCGAGGTTGGTAATGGCATGAGCATAAACGAAGATCGCGCACACTTTTCCCTCTGGTGTATGCTGGCGGCGCCGTTAATGTCCGGCAACGATTTAAGCGCGATGAGTACCTGGACAAAAGAAATTTTAACGAATACGGAAGTGATCGCCATCGATCAGGATTCACTTGGTGTTCAAGGGTACCGGTATGATTCCAAAGACAGCATAGAAATTTGGGTAAAGCCGCTGATGAAAGACGGCTGGGCAGTCTGTTTCCTGAATCGTTCCATGCAAAAGCAAAAAGTAGATTATGATTGGTCGAAAAATATCATTACGGATGAACTATCCAAACGAACGCTGAACACAAACGAGACAAAATACAACATTCGTAATCTCTGGGTCAAGAAATACATAGGGACGACAAAAAAGAAACTGACTGCCGAGATCGCATCGCATGATGTGCTGATGGTGAGATTATCAAAATAAAAAAACAATAGAGATCTGTCAGATAAAGAGTGTGACCAAAATATAGGATGAAAAGTCTCCCCGTCCTACAGAAATTCGATAAATGTATCAAGCTGTTCAGGAGTTGCGGCGAAGTCACAAAGTGATCTCTTCATGGCCGTCCCGTTGGGACACTCCTGAACTGATGAAGAAAACTGTTATAGACAACGCTTATTGGGTGCTTTAGTTGTACCTTTTCAAAGTTCTTCTGTAAAAGCACAGGTACTTTGAAAAGGTTTTTACGTGGCTTCTTCTACTTCAACCCTAGTTCCTTGCACATACGATAAAAATTTGAAGGAGCAATTCCCAGCTTTTCTGCTGCGTTCGCATCGGAACTGGATATGTTCCGGATGTACTTGAAATACTTGAGACGGAATGCCCGTTCCACTTCATGCAATGTCAACGCATGACCGGCATAGATATCTTCAAATGTCGTATCCTTCGATATTCCCGAATTCTTCAAAATCATCGGATCACTCACATCTTTCACGCTAATATGGTCTGTACAGTTCAAAACAAGACGCTGGGCAACATTGCGCAGCTCACGGACATTGCCCGGCCATTTGTAATTCATTAATATTTCCTGGGCTTTCGGGTCGATGCCGGGCGGTACAATACCCATATCATCGCTGAAAAATTCCAGAAAATGTTTAAATAATATAATGATGTCGTCACCGCGTTGTCGTAAAGGAACGACGTCGATGGGAATAACGTTCAACCGATAAAAAAGATCTTCCCGGAATCTACCTTCGCTCACTTCAGCGACAAGATTTTTATTTGTGGCCGAGATAATCCTCACATTAACCGATATGCTCCCTGTCCTTCCGATCTTCTCAATTTCCCCTTCTTGAAGAACTCTGAGTAATTTAACCTGAGCAGGAAGAGACAGTTCCGACACTTCATCGAGAAAAACTGTCCCGTTATTTGCTATTTCGAATAATCCCGATTTGGTTGCGTTTGCGCCGGTAAAAGCGCCTTTCTCATATCCAAACAGCTCACTCTCTACCAATTCCTGAGGAATACTGCCGCAGTTAATCGGAACAAATTTTTCATATTTCCTGCGGCTCTTTAAATGAATATTCCATGCAACCAATTCTTTGCCCGTACCGGACGCACCGGAGATTATTATATTCGCATCGCTCTTGGCATATTTTTCTATCGCCTCATGCAGATGGAGCATGGGCTTGGATTCGCCGATGATTTCCTTTGATTGCAATATACCTTCAATGCTCTGCAGCAATCGTTTATCAGATTTCAGCTTTTGTTTTTCCAACTTCTTTTTCTCGTACGCATTCACGATACTAAGGATAAAATCCGTCGGTTGATAAATGTACTCTTCGATGTTCCCCGGATACTTTGTGCAATACCAAAAGGCCCCTGCTTTAAGCAAATTGTTCGCAAAATCGAAATCCGTTGTGTTCGTCGTCATTTTAGTTATAACTATTATTTGTACTAAAGGATCGATTTCTTTTATCTTCCTGATTAATTCCTCTCCCCGCAATCCACCGGATATCTGGTAGTCGAGAATGATAACATCGTAATTATCCGGTTTACGCTGCAGCTCTTCCAACGCTGCACGCCCGTTCGATAGAACATTTTCTACCTGAATTTTTGTGGATGAAAGGTTGACGGTATTTTTCACCCGAGAGACATCAAAGTCTTCGTCGTCAACCACCATCACCTTAATACTACTCGTCGTAATCATAAGACCTCTGTATTTCTCATCACTATGGTAAACCGGCAACCCGTCGGCTCCAGATTTTCAACATCGAGCTGCCAACCGCACTTACCGACTGCAAGTTGGTGCGCTATATAGCATCCATACCCGGAATGCGACTCGATAACTTTTTTTGTGGTTTCATGTTCAAGGAACAATTTTTTTACACCTTTTTGATCGTTCTCTAGTAGTTCCGGAACAATCCCTATTCCATTATCGGATATATAGATGTACGAAATATTGTCTTCACAGTCGTACTTCGTTTGAATCTTGATCGTGACAAAACTTATTCCGCAATGATCGATACTGTTCTGGATAAGCGGCTCAAGTATTTCCCAGACTGTGAATTCATTGACACGAATAAACGGCAGAGAACGATCCAAATCAATTTTCAGTTCAAACATTTCATTCTTACTCGAAACCCGCAAAAAGACATTATCGACGATAAATTCAATAACTGAATTCACATCGGTACGGAACATTGGATTCACAATCGTGTTAATATCCTGATCGTACCATTTCATATCATAAATAATTCTTGAAATGAAATTTGAATACGTGTGCACTCTTTTCTTCAATTCATTGAGATTACGGGCATTCATCTTTTTTACATCGTCTTTAATGAAACCCATAATTTTTTCGGCCTTGTGGTGCGTATGGTAAATACGTTTCGTAAACAGGGATTCTTTTTCGAGACGAATTTGTTTTTCGAGATTTTGCTCGTGTTCAATGAATAGTTCTTCCTGGACTTTGTTTCGCTCGCGAACAGTATTCGACGATACAATGAATATCGCAACAAGTCCGATAAGTATGAGAGCTGAAGATATCAGAGAGACTTTGTCAAAACTGGACTGTATTTCCGAAGTAAGAAAAGAAAAATCCGGCGTAATACGCATGTACAGGACGCCGATGTACTCACCGTCAGGGACAAACGGAACAATAACATCAAACGTTTTTTGATTCGAAACCGAGCTCAAGATTTTTTCGCTCCGCCTCATTTCATTACTGACAGAAAGGAAATATTGGGCGCCGCCATGATGCTCCGTCGTTGCCCCGCCATCGTAAGGAATAAGCGTACCATTGAAATATCCTAAAAGTTTCTGTCCACTGTCTATAATATAGAGGCGGTGATTTTTCATAAGAATGAGACAGATATCGTCGACACTTCGATGGATAAGTTGTTGCTTAAAAATCACATTCATCGAATTGGCTATGCTTAGCTCGGTTGTATCTTGATGTGCGCGTAATCGCTGCTGTTGTTCGAACAGCAGTTCCGTATTGGTCGTTGTTACCAGTGCAAGCCGTTCTGCATAATATTTTTGAAACCAGCTTTGCGTATCCTTTAAAAAATTGCTCAACGTATCTTTCTGAAAGAAGATGAGAAAAATCTGAAAGGAAATGAGAATTGTAAAAATAACGATAATATGCCGTATCCCGAAACGATAGGGAGACAGCGTTCTTTTAAATTCTTCGGGTATTTTACTCTTCCTTTGCGACATACCTACATTCCTGTCGTCAAATTCTTTTCTGATTCAATTGATGCCTGAACACGCCGAAGAGCTTCGTTCACAGGAATATCGCCCTTGATGGCAAGTGCAAAATAACGGGCCATGATCTTCGAGTACTTTGTATAATTTTCCTGGAGCGGCCGATGCACTCCGCTTTTCATCAATTCTTTGATTCCCCGAATTTCGGGATATCTGTTCAGATAGGTCGAATCATCATAGAATGCCTTTATCACGGGATAAAAACCGCCGGTTCTGTAAAAAACTTCCTGTGCCTCGTTGCTTAACAGGTATTTGATGAAATCGATCACCGCGCCCTTTTTTGTGCTCGCCTTTGAGACCATAAGATTCCACCCTCCAAAAAGAGAAGTAGGCGTTCCGCCATCCGGAAACGGTAAGAGTGTTTTTCTTAACCTGCTTTGTTTGAATGTATCTATGGGAGCATAGGAAAAGTCTTTGTCATAACTTGTCCAGCCGCGAAGGAATAAACCGTCATGGCGTATAAAATATTCATAACTTGGCGTATCGGTAAAGTCGCTCACATCGGGCGGCGTAGCTTTATCGCGATGCACCAAATCCACTAAAAGCTGCAAAGCTCTCCTCGCTTCCGGCGTATCGAAACGAAAGCCGATTGTTTCAAAGTAATGAGGTTTGAGACTTAAAAGGATTTCGATATAGCTGCAAATCATTCCTTCATAATCCGCTGCCGGATAAATAAAATAGGGACCGTGCCAATTAAATCGTTTTTGATACGATAAAAATTTTGACCAGGTTATACCATGGGGCAGATCGTTCATCAACTGTTTGCCGCCGGGGAGTTTTTTTAGCAAATCTTCCCGGTAATACATGACACCCTGCACAAGAAAAAGCGGAACCGCTACTAACTCCCCTTCGTGGTAACATGTTCGCAATGCCGGTTCAATGAGCCTGTCTCGCTCAGCAACGGTGAAATATTTGCCAAGCGGTTCGCACCATTTAGTAAAACGATGAATCCAGATGAGGTCTACAGCAAGTAAATCGATCGCATCATCTTCACCGCGAAGAGAACGGGCAAGAATTTCCTTCCGGGTGTCTGTACTAAAATCCGACATCGGGAAATCGATCGGTACAACTTTGATCGATCCGACATGTTGTGCATTGTACCGATCAATCAAAATACGGTGTGCCTCTGTTAACCGATCTGCAAAATAAATATCGATCTCTTTTTTTTGCGGGCGATTCGGATAGACATAAAATATTACCACATAGAGTAATATAATTGCACCCAAAAGACTGACACCCCATATTTGTTTTGTGTTCATTTCCGGTTTAATCTTCTTCTAATAATTATTTTTCCAAAGCGGTTTCGCTGTAATTTATTCAAGCCATTACTATTTTACATAGATATAGCATCACATGGTGAGTTGTTATATTGATGGTATACCAATTCGTGGTATCGGGAATTTCATATTCCATGAGCCGGCTATGAAAATCCTTCGTTCGGTTCGTATTGAGATGCAGATTGATACGCTTCAGCACATCACTCGTCCGTACGAACGCTTCTACACAAAGTCTATCATGAGGCTTGCTCAGCATGCCGAGGTTCATATCTTTTGAGACGCATCGTTTAATCAATGCCCACCAGCTTCCTCTTTTATCTTTTGATGCATCTCTATAAATTTCGGCATACCCTTTTCCGAATAAGCGAATGAATGAAATACAAATAAGAAAATCATGCTGAAAACACTTATTGAAAGCACCGATATCTTTTTCATTCTCGTTAAGGACTTTAAAGCGAAACAGAATTATTCGCCGACAACTTATACCCAGCATTTATTTACCAGCACGAAATGGAATCCATCTTGATGGGCAGTTTTACACTGTAGCTTGCATATAATATTCCACCAAGATCTGAACAATGCTATTTAATTCTTTTTTCTGCTATTCTCAATAGTTTAAATCACGAAAAGCAGTTTCCATTAAAATAGAAATACCTGCCCTTCTGTGTCTGTTCTGGAGTGATCGAATTCCGGAGAACCACACACGCCTTGAACCAATCCAAGTTTATCCACTTTTAGATGTAATGCCTTTTATTCCATGGTAAATTGAATACACTAACATTTGTGAAATAATTAAAATTTAATTTATTCTTTGGTCAGTATTCTAACAATTCCTGCTTTAATCGGGTAATACAATTTATAAGCGCTCTGGATGTATGGTAATTACATTTCCAGATCGACCCTTTTGGAGCTTTTGCTAATGCAGGCACAATATCAATCCCGCCCCAGTACCAACCTCCATGTTCTTGATCAATAAGATATTGTTTACAGTAATTCCATTGAGTGCGGAACTTTTCGTAATACCGATGTTCATCTTGAGGGAATATATCCGACATCATTAAGAATGCATTAAGAGCTTCCACTTGCGACCACCATTCTTTTGTGTTTCGCACAACTGTTACACTCTTCTCTCCAGGCAAATAATACCCTCCATCAAAAAGACCTCCATGATTTTTGTCCCAGCCGTATTGTAATGCATGATCGACCATCTTCTTCGCTATCCTGAGTGTAGTGGTATCGTATTTTATTCCCAATGCTTCTGATGACTCCAACATGAGATACGCCGTCTCAACATCATGACCAAATGATACATGATCAAATTCGAAATTCTTTTCTCTTACAGCAGCGATAGAATCCATATAAGAGACAGGAGTCCAATCACGTTTTAAAAATAATGTCAAATAGCCCTTGTCTGTCGTAATGATATCCCGTACCAATTGCAACATTGAGGATAAACGTTCTTTGAGTGTTGAATCCGGCCAGACTTTATAAAGCTCGGTAAAACATTCGAGCAAGTGGATTGAAGAGTTCTGGTCTTTCGACGGCACACTTTCGTATCCATCTTGGAATGGAATTCCTTCTCTGGTCATAAATTGAAAATAACCGCCGTATTGAGGATCATAGCTGTGTTTCTCAAGCCACCAGAAAGTTTCTTGGGCAAGGTTCAGCGCCATAGTATCTCCAGATGCCCGGTAATAAGCGGCTAATCCATAAATGGCAAAAGCGTTGCCATATGCCCTTTTTATTATCGATCCATCCTCTTTGATAGGTTCGCCTTGCCTTGTGACAAAATCGTAGAACCCGCCAAATTCTTTATCCCACATTACTTCTTTAAGAAACTGTACTCCGTAGGCAGAGACTTTACGAAGCGCGTTGTCTTTCTGGTAAAACATACAGGCATTTGCTGTTGACCAAACATGACGCGCCTGTGTAACAATCATCTTGTTTTGCCTGCCATCCAGTTTCCATTTGTAATCTATATCGCTAAAATAACCTCCAAACGATGTGTCTATTGATAAAGGATACCAACATCCAAATTCAGTATCGAGAACTTTCTGCATATCGAGTATGATTGTATCTCGATGTGCTTGTTCATCATTCGAAAGAATTCCTGCGAAGGTTTTCCCAGGTGCAAATAAAGAAAACAGGGCAGCAAGAACGATGAATGAATGCAGTGTTAATTTGTTTTTCATTTTGTACATGCTCATTGCGGCATCTTTATAATAACCATTTCGAACGGCTTTCATTTACTGAAGTTGGAAAAATAAACTGAGGCTGGCAAGGACATCTATTCTTGCACTTTTCCAGCCTCTGGAAGATCTTATACCATTATGGAATCCTATTTCAGGAGAAGCATCTTTTTATTTGAAATAAAGCTACCGGCATTAAGGCGATAGAAATAAACGCCTGTAGCAAATTGAGCAGCATCGAACTTAAAATTATACACTCCAGCTTCCATATGTTTATCCGCAAGCGTTGCCACTTTCTGCCCCAATAAGTTATACACGACCAACTTGACATTGGATGCCTTAGCAAGGGAAACGTTGATAGTCGTTGTTGGATTAAATGGATTGGGATAATTTTGTTCAAGAGAATATTTTATCGGAATTTGAGAAGTCGTCGTTACAGATGTTACGGCACTTGTCGGCAAGGCAATGTAATCCAGATACATCCAACCCCAGAACATTTGCATTTGAATTGTGTTGTTACCTTGAACTAAATTTACATTAATAGTCTTCTGGTACCACGTCGTACTCGAAGCTGCTGTGAATTCCACAGTATCGACTCGTACCCCATTGACATTGATATATTGAGATTTTGGAGATGCATAATTTAATTTATATCCGAATGCAAGAGGATAATTTCCAGCCGCCTGTACATTGCTAATGTACCAGGCTATTTTAACTGTAGTATCGTTTGTAGCAATATTTACGAATTTATTATTGCTTGCAGTATTATCGCTTATTACAGTAAGTCCAGAACCCATCAGTGCTGCAGACTCTGCTTCGAATTTTGTCATCGGCGGTGTACCGACTGAAAGTTGAACGGTGTTGGATATTTTTTGATGCCCGCCGCTGTTTGTTGCAATTGCAGTAACAGCATAATTTCCGGATGGGATGCCATTCCAACGAAACGTAAAAAATGATGTATCTGCCGATGCAGCATAGGGAGTTGCAACATCGCCGATCTTCATTGAATCGGCATAAAAAGTAACCAAAGAAATTGACATTGTATCCGAGACCGTAACCATGAAAGTTAAACTCGTACTGTCAGGATAACTTACACCTGTTGATGGATTGGTAATGGTAATCGAGGGCCAACTGAATGCAATACCATTCACATCCACATCCTGACGATAATTATCCCACATATATTGCATACCAGAAAGCATACTTGTTGGAGAAGAAAGTGTGGTATCCGTCCAAGACCACGGAAGCGCACCGGCATAACCAAGCTGGTACAATGTATCGAATAATAATTCTTTTGGAACACCGTTATTTTGTTCCATCGCAAACTCTGCAACAATAATCGGCTTGCTTAATCCCCATACATTCCATTGATGAACCATTGGGCATAAATTAGCACCCGCCCAATTGTAGTAATGAACAGAATAAAAATCGAGCATCCCCGCAGAATCTCCGCCTGCAGCAATTAACCGACTATCTAAGTAATAATTATAATTTGATTGACTGATTTTTGTAAAATGTTGGATAATCTGATCTGCAGTAAGAGAAATTCTGTACTTTTGGTAAAATTGTTTTTCCATTTGTTGTTTTTCGACGGCATTTAAGCGGAAAAAATTAGAACCCATTTTACTCAATGGTGGCTGCACATCAGAAAGTGAAATAAAACTCCACGCACCATTCGTTACAAGTGCATTGGGATCGGTCCGGTGGATTGCACCGGCACACAAATTAACAAATCTCTGGATAGTCGACATCGGAACAGTCTGAATACCGCTGAAAGCAAATTCTGAGCTCATCCCCTCCGGCTCGTTACATATTTCCCAATCAACAATCGCCGGATGACCTTTTAATGCATTTACCATAGGTATGAGACAAGAATCGATATATGCACGCGTGTAATTCGTATCTGTGAGAAGAAGTCTGTTTCGGCTAAGCACTGCTGTTGGATTTGTTGCACGCAGCATATCGAACGACCATAGACACAGATTGACACCGATCTCCCTATCCCATGCAATATCCAGCACTTTTTTAATATCCGAGATAGTTTTTGCTCCCGGTCCAACGACACAACCGGTATCATTGAATTGGGGGCTTACAGTCCCGTCGGTGTGAAGCCACCAGCGAATTACATTCCCTCCATGGTTATGCATAGAAAGGAAAACATCAGCCATTCTATTTGTATCGGTTGTTCCAGTACCGATATCTCCGGCAAAATTGACCCATGCGAGATTTGCGCCACTTAGAAACATTTTCTGTTTATTATAGGTAATTTGGTTTATTTGTGAAAAAGCAGCTTGTGTAAACAGAAAAGCTACAAGCCAAACAGAAAAATGTCTAACGATATGCATAGTATTTCTCTTTTTGTTCGACAATGAGATACATAATATGTAGCGAACGGTCCTTTGGTATCATGCTCTGTTGATGAATATAAATCTCTTTCATAAATGAATAATGACTTCCAGAAACACATTTCAAAATATTTTATTGCCATAAAAAAAACAGGTGACCGGCAAGAATTTCTTGTCCCTGCCGATCACCCTTTATTGATGCAAATTATCCTAAGTATCGATGCTTACTTAAGAAGCAACATTTTCTTGACTGAATTGAAATTGCTGCCAGCATCCAGGCGATAGAAATAAACACCGGATGCAAATCTACTTGCATCGAATACAACCGATTGACGTCCTGCATTCATATGGCTATCAACAAGTGTAGCAACTTTTTGGCCCAACACGTTGTACACTGACAGCTTCACATTAGAAGCTTTACCCAGAGTAAAGTTGATTGTCGTTGATGGATTGAATGGGTTCGGATAATTCTGCTCAAGTGCAAAATCGATCGGACGCTGGCCAGCTTCCACACCGGTTTGTACGTTTTCTTTAACCAATTGAACTTGATCGAGCCAGACATCTTTACTGGCACCACCGCTCAGAACTATTGTGTGTGTACCAGCAGTCCATGCAAATACTGAAGATAAAACATCCACACCTGTGGTATCGGCTTTTAATTTTGGCAAAGCAGGACTTACCAGAGTAGTTGATCCTTCTTTAATGGTTATTGTCTGCGCTGTTGAATTATAGTTCTGTCCAAAAAGACGGAAGCGATAATTCCCTGCACTCGCCACAACGAACATAAGAGTATCAGTTCCTGCTGTACCAAGTTTTACGGATTTAAACAATGATGGAATCCAAGGTGCGCCTGAACCATGCGGCGTTACAATTGATGATGTTGCATCAGGTGCGCGCAAAGATTTGATAAGTTGTGCACCTGTTACTGTTGTATTTGATGGTATCGTTGCACCCACTGCAATAAGATCGATACCGGCAAAATCTTGATATCCCCATGATGGAGTAATCTTGATTGTATTTGTACCAGCAACGAAAGCTAACTTCGATTGATCCGCTGCAAGAATTGAATCTTTCGGATAATATGCCCATATCCATGAATTGTCATCCAAATTCATGCACGGACCGCGCCATTCCGAAGCTGTATGGCTATGTTGAGTGGAACAAAATTCCAATTCACCCCAGCCAATCACGTCATGGATAGCAACACCGTTGATAAGGAAATTCTGCCCGCGCATGTCTTGATTGTCTAAATTTGTCCAAATATTCAATCCATACTGACCTGCTGTCGGAAGCGTAAATGTCCATTGAATATATCCGCCGCTTCCCATATTGAAATATGAAAAACCGGTAAACTTATCAACTACAGCTGTCCCCCCTATCCCGCCATCTTCAGCTTCGAGTGTAGATTTAATACTATCGATAACAACCTGACCGGCCAAAGCTTCTATCTGTTTTATAAAATTAGATTGCTGGGCATAGAATGCTGTCTTTTTAGTCGGGAAATAATTAAGATCGCCGATAGGCAACCCATCCGTACCAGCCGTGTAGAGAGGATCACTTGTTGAATAAGTAAAGTTTTCAGGTAACGGCCATTCTGTTGCCGTATAATCAGTAGGATGGTAGAAGAATTCGGTGTACATATTAGAACCGCTTCGAACTTCTGTAATGAACTTCCACATCGAATCCACCATATGCGAAGCAGTACCGCTATACGAAGTCAGAGGTTGGTCATTTGTGTTCCAGTTTGCATCATAAAGGTAATTGGTCATTCCTGTTGGCAAGCTTGATAACCAATTAGTATCTGAAATAACCATATGACCACCACTGCTAGCAAGGCTATAAGGTGTTACATAATCGGCTACAGAAACTGGATCAATAAACCATGCTCGTGTTATGGTATCGGTGCTTGCCGAGGTTCCATATTTTGCTGTAATCAACGGATCGAGATATGCGTACGTCTTTGTCATAACAACTCTACGTGATTGTTCCGTGCCATATACTGCAGGCAAAACACCAACGCCAAATAATCCGCTGTATGTCTGTCTCGCATCACGACCGGCTGTATGCATATCGCCGTATCCTTCACCTTCCCACCATCCGTTGATGACGAGATTGTTTGCAAAGTAGGCGTTCTGCCACCAATTGCCTGAATTGGACATGATGCCTCGGCCTACATTCACCAATGTGTTGTGGTTATATCGTAAGTACTTCGCAGAACCACCTTCCATTTGGAACGTGGCAAATCCAACGTTAAAGAATGTGTTATTTTCAATAACAACTGTATCTTGATCCGCCCAAATCGAAATACCACGGCCAGACCATTGTTGTGTTGGTGGATGTTCTTCTAAATTACGGAATTTATTGTTTGTGACATAACATTCGCAATTCGTTCCGCCAAATACCACGAGTGAGAAATTACTTCGTTCAAACACACATCCATCTATGATATACGTATGATTGTTTGCATTGAACAATAACGGCTGATATGACGCTCCTTGTGTGCCATTATCTGCGTTACGCCCGCTAATCCAAATATTCCTTAACGTTATGTTATTTGCGGCTGTAAGAATATGTTCAGCACTAGAAGTGCCATCAGGTCGAAGAGCTAACATTTGAATCATTGGCGGGTAGTGACCTGTGGGGATATTCGGTTCCCCGACAATCACTAACGGAAAGCCGCTATTAGTGATATCATCCACTTCATAATATAATCCATCCGTTTTTAGTTTGTAGGTACGGTTTAAATCTTTTCTTGCACCGCCTACAGCCGTATCGCTATTTATAGCGTCTCGAAGAGCGTTTGTCCTTACACCCCAACCCGTTGTTGCCCACGCAACGATGAGTGTATCTCCGCTTACCACATTTGTGGTATCGGCAAGCGTTTGTGCTCTGACTTGCTGGCAAGGTAAAATCAAAGCTCCAACAAGAAAGATAAAGAGTGTAATGTACAAATAAGTTTTCATAAATTACTCCTATATGTTTGTGAAAGAATATGGTTATTTTATACTGCTACAAAATTATCGACCTCATTACTTAAAAAGTATAACGGATACCTACGTCAACAGTAGAACCATAATAATAATCGTACGTTGGATTTATTAATCGAGTGCCGCTAAGATAACTTTCATCGCGTGTATTTGTTATGTTATTAAAATTGGCGTAGAGTTGTAGAGAACTTCCGAGTTTCTGTTGAACTGCAAGATCCCAACGATTATACGCTGCTGTAAAAGCATCTAACGCCGCTATTGAACCTATACTGGATACTTTATCGGATTGGAATAGATATGAGGCGCGTATCGAAAATCCTTTATACTCATACCCAATCGTAGCATTTAATATATGCGCGGGCTGATCCGGTATTCTTTGTGTTCTTGCTGTTGTATCATATTGATATTGTGCGATCCGCCGACGGTGTGTTGGATCAGTTGGATCTGATATCAAAGTAATTTGTACTGCATATTGATTTGCAACTATAGAAGAGTATATGTACGTCCAGTTAAGATTAAATAGTAAACCCGAAAATGGCTCAGGTAGATACCAAAAATTTGTCTGCCATTCAAATTCAACACCTCTGTACTGAGCCGGTGTCGGATTGTTCATCCACGTATTGACCTTCGGAGATGTGGCAAGCCAAGACGGAAGAATATTTAATTGTGCATTAATCATTTTGTAGACCACAGTGTCCACATTGGTTATACCCTCATAGATAATTAAATTATCAATGGATTTATAAAAACCAGAAACGCTTACCAAACCTGCATATTTATCTATAATGGAAAGAGAGGCATCAAGATTCTTTGACCGTGAATCTTTTAACGATCCATTTGCTGCCTGTATGTTTGCGCTATATTGGTCAAGAGTTGTAATAGGGGCATACATATTATAATCGGGACGAGTTACTGTTTCTGTCCCAGCCAGATGAAGTCTAAGCCAATCAAATGGATGAATCTTCAAGTGAACATCCGGAAGCCAAAAAGAATTTTGTCGAATATTTTGATTTTTCGTCAAGTCTTTTGGAGGTTGGGTGCTTCCAGCTTGAACTATTTCCTGAAAACTCTGTCCATTATATTTTGTATAATCTGCATCATATCGTATACCTGGAATGAATGTTATATATGGCCCCAATTTTACTTCTGCCATAATGTATCCGGCTTGATATTGTTCGATACCATCATAATCATACCCCATCGAACCGATAGATTGTCTTTGCCAATCAACGGAACCTAATGTTTGCATCACACTCGTTAATTCATGCATAAGGCGCAAGTCAGGAGATTTCCCAAATCCATGAAATTGATCGCCTAAAAAATTCGAGGGGACAGTATATCCACGATCGAAACGATAAAGATTCCATAGTCCCGTTTGTGCTATTAATCCTGAATCTTGAGCTAGACTATAATCTTTAGGATATGCTTGGGCAAGGGCATGAACAGCATCAGAATTGACACCAGTCCAACCGTTACCATATTGAAGATTATCATGGCCCCATTGTTCTTGATCAAACGTTCTCGTGAGCCATTTAAATTTACCGCCGGTTTTTATATAACCATTAATATCTTCATTGAATGTAAAGGGAATCTGGAAATTAAACTGTGCAGATTTTTGATTTTCAATAAGCCGTGTGCTATAAATAAATACCGATTTAAGACCGGTTTTTACTGGATTGGGAGTAACAAGTGGTGTGTCAATACTCCACAGTGGTGTTTGACAAAGTATTTTGCCACCATTCGTAGCACCATCTTCCTGAGAAAATTGCCATCGATAGTCATTAGGATCATCTGTCTTTGACCCTGTGGCAGAAATACTTGCATCGTATTTTATCCATCCAAAATCCTGCATTGCTCCCACACTGCTTGTATATATGGAGGTAGTAGAAGTATTATCATCTAAATCATAGTAACGGGTATTATGCCCATCCCCCAGATATAATTGATTGTCTCTATATGTTCCATCGGTCTTTGCCTGATTATAGAATCCGTTGCCAGTAAACTTACCGTCTTGAATTTTATAATCCAATAAAAGATTGGCGCCAAAACGATTCTTGAAGTCATCGTCTCTTCTTTGTGTGACTTTATAGTAAGTAAAGCTGTTAGGATCAATCAGTGCGCCTGTATTTGCCCCGGAAGAATATTGTGCATCAATTTTATCTGCATTACGATTATTTTTATCGGCATTTAAACCGAAAATAACTCCAAGGTTATTATCGAGGAAGCGGTCACTTACGCCAAAAACACTACTGTAGTTACCATAATATTTATTAAGGTCGCTATATCCACCTTGAAGAGTTGCGTTAACCTGAAATTCTTCCGGTGCTTCTTTCAACCGCAGATCTATTGTCCCGCCGAGAGCATCGGCATCCATATCGGGAGTATTCGCTTTTTTTACTTCAATACCATCGAGAACATTTGATGAAATAAGCGATAGGTCTACGCTCCTATCATTATTGTTTGTTGCTGGAAGCGCGACACCATTTACAGTGACCGTGTTATACTTTGGAGCCAAGCCACGGATCGCCACTGAGGTAGCTTCGCCATTATATCGATCAATCGATATCCCAGGTAAGCGGCCTATGGATTCAGCAGCACTTGCATCCGGTAATTCTTTAATACGGTCTGCTGCAACAATATTGGAGATCGTGTTGGAAGCAAGCTGCTGATTGATAGCTTCGTATTGACCATGTCTCTGGGCAGTAACAACGACTTCTTTTCCTTCGATTGCATGGGGTGATAACCGAAATTCTTGCTCGACGACGTTACCTTCGGGAACAATCATTTGTACAGATATCGGTTCATATCCGACGTATGAAATTTTTAAGGTTCTTTCACCAGTGGGTACACCATAGATAATAACTACTCCATCGACATTGGAAGCACCTCCTAAGCTTGTATTGAGGACTACAACGTTCGCTCCAATGAGGGGCTCACCTGTTACTTTATCCAAAACACGACCTTTTATAGAACCAGATCCTGCAGCATACATTGGTTGAAACGCAAAAGTCAAAAATAAAGCGATTAATACTCCTAAAATAATCTTCCCGTAGCACGATGTATCAATTAACATATATCTTCTCCTGGCGGGTATTTTTCATTGTGTCAAATTATTTATGAAAAATTTATAAATTTCGATTTTTTTCTATCAGAGTGCTAAATGTAAGAAAGACCTCAATGAGTGACATATGTCCTTAATTCTAACATATGACATCGTTGTTGGTAACCTTATTCGAGGTATTGAACTCATTTAGCAATCCACAAATGGTGCCAAAAAAAAACGCTTTGCACCCCTTTTTTTATCAAGGAAATGGCATTTCTATCATTTCTTGTAAAGAAATAATTTATCAATTCGATAAACTTATATTATTCTAATAAAACTATAGGATTTAACGTTGAACTTGTCTTATTTTGACCTTAATATGGTTTTTATTTGACGAAGTTCGTTTGGTGTGAATTTTAAGTTATTCAATGTCGCAACTGCATCATCGATATGTGAAATCCGTCTGGCACCAATGAGCACGGAAGTGATCTCCGCGTTGCGTAAAATCCAGGCGAGCGCCATTTGTGATAATTTCTGCCCCCTGCTCTGCGCAATTTCATCCAAACGCAGGGATTTAGAAATTTTATCTTCCGTTACATCTTCTCGATTGAGAAATCCATGAGGATTTGCAGCTCGCGAATCATGGGGAATGCCTCTAAAATATTTATCGGTCAACAATCCCTGCACCAATGGTGTAAAGGCAATGCATCCAATTCCTTCTTTACTGAGGAGCTTGAACACTTCCTTCTCCACCCAACGTTCGTACATATTATATTTTGGCTGATGAATCAGGCAGGGGATCCCAAGAGATTTCAAAATGTTTGCTGCCTTACGGGATAATTCTACCGGATAGTTCTAAATTCCGACATATAATGCCCGCCCCGATCGAACAATTTGGTCGAGGGCTTGCATGGTTCTCTGCCAACGGTGTTTGCGGATCGTAACGATGGTGGTAAAAAATATCTACGTACTCAAGACCCATTCTACGCAAACTCTGATCTAAACTCGATATTAAATATTTACGAGATCCCCAATCTCCATACGGACATGGCCACATCATATAACCGGCTTTGGATGAGATAATCAATTGATCGTGAAATGGCAGCAAAATTTTCCTAAGAATTTTTCCAAAATTCTCTTCAGCACTTCCGGGCGGCGGGCCATAATTATTGGCGAGATCAAAATGGGTAATTCCGAGATCGAACGCATGACGAATCATCAATTGAGCATTTTCAAAATCATCAACTCCGCCGAAGTTATGTCAAAGACCAAGAGATATTGCAGGTAATGTAATCCCGCTTCTGCCGCAACGATTATATTTCATATTCTCGTATCGATTTTCTGCAGGAGAATATTCACTCATAGATTCCTTTCCTCGTCAGCACATCCACCACTATTTCGAGAACAGTTGATATGATTCCATCGCTTGGATGATTTGATCAGCCATCTTTTGGTGCGTCTCCACGGTCGGATGTCCATTCGCTACATATCCGCCGGGGAACTCATCGAATGTTGCATAGAAAACATCTTTACGACCTAATGCCAATTCTTCTTCAACAACCTGTTTCACGTTGGTTCGGACCCATTCAGGGAATGCTGCGACAGCAACTATTTTTATATCAGGATAAACATCCTGCAAGGTCTGGATGAATTGGTGATACGTTTTTCGAAAGTATGAAGATTTTTCTTCCGAAATTTTCCCAATAGAGTCACGCAGCCCTGAATGATCGTTCAATCCAAGGCAAATCATGGCGACATTCGGAATCCATTGTTTGAAATCCCAGTGCGGTTCTTTACTCTCCATTAATGTTCGATTGAATATTTTAAGAATCGTCACATTCGTGTCTCCCCGCCAATCGCATGACATACCGCTGCCAGACCGGCAAGTGGTTGTATATTGAGCGTGAAAATGACGCGCGATATCGACTGCAAAACCTTTATCGATATTGGTAACCGGAAATCTCGCTTCCCATGGCAATGATTGCTCCTTCGCCTCGTTACTTTCTGCTGCAGTGAAAGAATCACCAATAAATTCAATCTTTCTCAACGGTTTTGGCGGTGGTGGAAGCAGCGATGCAGCGCTGTCTAAAACGAAACCTTCAAATGAATAGACTGCATCAAATGTGATGTTCCTTCTGCTCAACGCAAGAGTATGTTTTGTCTTGGGAAGATTGTCCACAAGAATATATTCTGCTATTCCAGCCTTTGTACCATGAAAGACATCGCGCAATGCCCCGTCGATGTATACATTAAAATAATTTATATTATCCATGAGTCGAATCCCAATACGTGTTCCAGTGAACACGGTTTGTATATACACACCTGGCCATGAGTATTTGGCGTGATTGGTATCACTCAGGTCCCAGCGTCCATAATATTGAATGTATGGATGGTTGGCAGGAATAAAGTTTGAAGCAGATTCCATACTATTCATACCTGTGAAATTGAACACCAAGAGAAGAAATATTTTCCACTTCATATTCTATCTCGTTGACAAATAAATTGCCAATCAACCATTTTTATTTTTGTTCTACATTGTTTGGTTGTTTGAGATTCTTCTGCAATGCTTGCTTAAAGAACTCGCCGTCTGATGTGAGCTTGAAAGTATCGAATGATTCGATCAGTCGGGGGTACCAATCCGGATCGTAGATCCAACAAATCCAGCTTATACCATTTCCTTCTAAATACTTAATGATGGACTTACCATAATCTTCCTTCTCACCCAGGTCATCGATAAGTCCGAATTCAGAAGCAACAACAGGATATACACTTGCCGCGAATCCAAAATCCTCTTCCCACTTTGTTTCGTACGGTGGTTGCCGTTTATGCTGATATGGATGCGTTACATACGCAATACCTTCTGCCTGAATCGGCTCAATGCGAATCGGTGTAAGGTCGTATGCCCAATCGAGTCCTGCAACTAACGGGATTTTTTCTGTATCGTAAGCGCGGATGAGGTGAATAATATTTTCATTAATTGTTTTCCATTCGCTCCACGTCATAGAGCCGAGCTGACCGTTAAAAAGTGTCGGTTCATTGAAGAGTTCAAAAAATGCTACCGTCGTGTTTCCTTTAAAATGGACCGCCATGGTCCGCCAGAATTCGTATGTCTCTTTGCGTGTTGTATTGTATGAGGGATCCTGGAATAATTCCATTCCAAGATTACCAATGGAATGCCAATCGATATCGACATACATACGGAGATCTGTGGACCATTCCACCGCCTGATCGAGAAGCGAAAGATATTTTTCAGGTGTTCTCATTCGCCATGGAACAGGATGCACGGGAATTCGCACAATCTTGGCTCCCATTTCTTTTACTTTGACAAAAAGATTTTTATTCCATCTTCCTTGTTGTTCTAATTTATCGGGGTCCGCTATCGCAACCCCGCGGAACAGGACTGTATCGCCAGCGGTGTTGATAAATTTATTCCCCTTAACCTGTATCAGCGGAAGTATACGCGATGGCGGTTTATCATTGGGCTTGTCTACACCTTGTTGAGGAGTCCAATCAAAATATTTCTTTTCTTTTTTCCCTTGTTGTGCAACTCCCATCTGCCAAAAACAAGCCGTAGTAAAAAGAATCAGAAAAGACAGAATTATTTTTCGCATCGCTTCCTCACTAAAAAAGTTCGCTTTGATTCTCGTTCAAGTAAGTCGTTGTTGTAGATTGAGAATAACCTTCTTTTCCTTTTTCTATCAAATACTATGCCGTTTGAATTGATTGGCATTTCATTTTGATAATAAACTTATCTATGCAACTTTTTCTAAATGCAACCTGAACATTTTTACGAGACTTGTATTAACATAAATAAATTCATTTGATATTCAAGGCTTTTAATAATCTTCTATTTTTTAACGCTAAGATACATAAGTGAAGGGTGCGAAAATATTATAAACTATCATACTATAATTTCATTGAACAGGAGAGTGTTCAAAGCAAGAATTAATGGATTGATATAGGTTATCGTTTTAATAATTCATTTTAATAGCTATTGATCTGCCTTTCGAGTGAAAACATTTCAATATATAAAAATTTGAAAAAAAGGGGTGTTCATTCCAAAAAAATACTAAATTGACCGTGGTACAATTATTGAGATAAATACAAGAAAATCGCAAAGAAAAACACTTGAAATTAAATTTCCCCTGTTAATCAATCAGGATTTTGTCCGTCGAATAATCGAGAGTAAATTAGCACAGGTATGCGCATAACAATATTTATAATAGAGGGGCGTTCCTAATGAGTGAAGATAATCAGAAACTGCCCCTAAAAGAAAAAATCGGATATGGATTCGGTCAAGCACAGGCATAATCTGCGATGAGAACTTCATTATATGCAATCAAGACTATCACTCTGATAAAATTTAATAGATGTTATTTTCCTGCTGAGTTACATGCATGATACTTCGCCCTGCAGGTTTTATTAAAGCAACAAGGAGTAAAAAATGAAAAATAAAACAACCATTATAGGAAAAGCTCTGCCAAATATCCCATGGGAAAAAAGACCGAGAAATTGCAGCGATGTTGTGTGGCGATGGAGTAAGAACCCGGTTCTCGATTGGAATCCGATCCCCAAAGCCGCACGGATATTTAATAGCGCAGTTGCACCGCATAACGGGGCATTCATCGGAGTTTTCAGAGCAGACCAAAAAAACGGGCGGGCAACATTATTTTCCGGAAAAAGTAAAGATGGAATTAAATGGAACATCGGTCCAGATCCGATTCAATGGGTCGATGAAAATGGAGAACCGAACCCAACAAGTTATGCGTACGATCCCCGCCTTGTCCAAATTGACGATACATTTTATATCGTCTGGTGCGACGATTTACGCGGCGCCTCTATCGGTTTAGGACGAACGAATGATTTTAAGACATTCATCCGGATGTCCAATCCGTTAATGCCGTTCAATAGAAACGGCGTCCTGTTCCCGCGAAAAGTAAACGGCAAGTACATCCTTCTCAGCCGTCCAAGCGACAGTGGACATACACCCTTCGGCGATATCTTTATGAGTGAAAGTCCGGACCTTATCCATTGGGGAAATCACAAATTTGTTATGGGTAAAGGAGGCCAGGGTTGGTGGCAAGGTACAAAGATCGGCGCAGGTCCAGTTCCTATCGAAACCACCGAAGGATGGCTGTTATTTTATCATGGAGTTTCCAACACTTGCAATGGGTTTGTGTACAGCTTTGGCGCTGTAATCATGGATATCGACCAACCGAACAAAGTGCTTTACCGAACACGCGATTATTTGCTGACACCGGAGAAACTGTATGAAACCACCGGCTTTGTACCGAACGTCTTGTTCCCCTGCGCAAATTTATACGATGCGAAGACCGGTCGAATTGCTATTTACTATGGCGCGGCTGACACCGCTACTGCCCTTGCATTTGCTCAAATCGATGAATTGATCGATTACATAAAGAACAATTCAGAATCAATTTGATCAATTCGCGAGCTCGTGTTGCAATCTTACCTTGCAAGGCTCGCTTGCGATTTTTCGTGATCCATACCAGGTGATATTTACTATCATAGACTGTTTGACTCGACTTGCAATAGTGTTCTATGCCGCAAGCATACTAAAGTTTTCGACTAAAGTCGAGGGTTTCTCTCCCATTCCCCCAAGGGGGACAATAAAATAAAAAAGCATAAGTGGGACACAAAAAATTCAAAATGTAACCGTTTCTAGAACAAAGTATCTAAGTAGTAGTGTTCAATTTAATTGTTCTTTCCAAACTCCTCTTTACGCATCACTTTACATCCACACTTTCTTGGTTTTTATTGAAAATCGCTGAAAGGAACATCGAATTCTGGACTGAGTTCGCTTTAGTTCCCTTCCCCCCGCTTCGCTTGGGATAAATATAAAAAATCGAAGTAACAATTATTGTTTCGTAGTTCTGATTGTCCCATAATTTTGTCCTTCTTACGATTTTACGATTACGATTCTTGAATTCAATATTGCATCACATAGACATCTACCAAGATATCATTACCTGAATAGGCTTTCCCCCGCTACAAAGTCTAAAGAAGAATTCCAATCGGTAATAGCTGGTTGGGATTTTTTCCCTATTTAGCCCTCATGACTTTCAACCCTCTTTTGGTTTGGTCTATTCTGAAACGATACACTCTCAGATTACGGGTCTAGGGGATTGATTCTGGTCGCATATTTTCATTCCTTTCTATGAAAGGAATATCCCGAGTTCTATCTCTTATTTTCAACCATGTTTTGTTATAATATGCTTTGAAACGATATAGCGATGGCCGAAAAACAGTCTCTTCAGAAAAAATACCAATGCCGCTGGTTCATATGGATATTGAGGATTGTCTTCTTTTATCTATTGATTATCTATTTCAATCATACAGCCTATTCCCAAAAATTTCCCGAAGGCGTTTCGGAAAATGTGCTCCTATGGAATTCGAATGCCCTCAACGAAGATGCGATCGACCAGCAGAGTTTCTTTACCACCATGGAGAGCTTCGGCTTCAAGACTATTCGCAGAGATTTCGGCGATCTAACGAATCACCCGCTTGAACGAAACACGTTGCTCATTGTTCCGAACATTTCCGCCCGGTCGCTGTCAGCGAAAAATGTCAAGACAATTATGAAGAGCCTGCAGCTCGGTCTCATCGTGATCACGGATGGAGAAAGTGGCCTCTCACGGGCGATGGGCTTTCAACTGGGAGAACCTGTGCCTGTAGCCGATCTTGTGGATCATGTCCTTCCAGAACTCAAGCCCCATTGGGCGGACACACCGCGGGTTGCCTGGATCGAAAATATCTCCAAGCGGAAAGGGGATATCCTCATTTCGGAACACAACAAGGGTTATCCGTTGGCCATTACAAAACGTTTTGGCAAAGGGCGCTGTATTTATTTTGCCCCTTTGTTCGACCCCATTTCAGGAAAGGGATATGCGCGCTTTGCAGATTTTCCTTATCTCATTGTTAACGTATTGCATCGAAAGCCTGCCTTTCGACGACAGGGAGCCGATGCTTACTTTGACATTGGTTATCGATATAATCTTCCGATCGAAACACTGGCACGGCAGTGGCGACAATGGGGCATCCGTGCAATCCATGCAGCAGCATGGTATTTTTATGACAAAACTCCCTACGATTATGCTCGTCTGATCAAAGCTTCACATCAGAATGGAATTCTTGTCTACGCTTGGCTCGAATGGCCATACGTCGGAAGGAAGTTTTGGGATTCTCATCCTGAATGGCGTCAAAAGAACGCCCTGCTCCAGGATGCGCATCTGGATTTTCTCTATTTGATGGACTTTCAGAACCCGCTTTGCATGCAAGCTGCTATGAATGATCTCGGACTACTGCTTGAGAACGATTGGGATGGTATTGACATCGCTGAGTTTTCAATTACAGGAGTGGGTTCGCAGGCTCTTGAAGGACCTCCTCGACCTGAATACTTTACAGGCTTCAGTCCGACTGCTCGTGCCAAATTCAAGAAACTTCACGGCTTTGATCAAATTGAATTGTTCGATACAACCAGTCAGCATTATTGGAAAAAAGATTCCACCGCACTCAACACTTTTTATCGGTACCGGGTCGATGTGAACAATAGTTTATTGAGACAAGTTGTGCATAACCTCGACAGTCTCAACACGACGCGAAAACGCAACTGGGAAATGATCCTCACCATCGCGGATAATTCACTTCACCCCGAGTTCGATCAACTATTGGGTTATGATTTACACAGCACGCTCGAACTTGTAAAAGAGTATACAATGCCATTGCAGGTTGAAGACCCTAACATGGAGTGGACCAAACCACCTGAGCGCTATTCCAGGTTAGGAGAGACTTACCATCGGTTTCTCGGAGACCATCCGTTCATCATCGACATCAATGTTGTGCCTGTGCATTCACCTGAGCAGAAAGGCTACTCGATTTCACAACCAACCGGTTCTGAGATCTTCCAGCTTTGGAGAGCAGCAGCTGATCAGAGTTCACGAGTATGCTTCTATTCTGAGTCTACCATCTTCAGCCATGACTGGGAGATTCTTCCATATGCCATGGCCGCCAAGGCTGACATCCGAAAAGAGGGTTCGGAATTGCTCATCAACACCCCCTACACCGTGACACTCACCTCCGTGCAAATGAAGGGCCGGTTCCTTTTGGACGGGAAACCATGGATGTGTTACGGTGAGGAAGGCATTCTGATTCCACGGGGGAAGCATAGGCTGGATTTCCGTGAGATGAATGATACAACTCGCATTCAGGAAACCGGGATCCGATTGGTTTCAATTTCTGATGAACTTCTGGAGTGCCGTCAAGAAGGAGATAGCCTCAAAGTAAAGTACGCATCACCCGCACGCTGCGCACTTACATTGAGTAGACAACCTGCAGTGATGGTGCTAGACGGTGCTGTGGTTGACCTTCCTATCATACAAAATGAGAAGCACGTTGTTGTATTGGGGCCTCCGGGAGTTCACAGTCTATCATTCGTCGATCGATGAGTATGTATGGCAACTAGTATCGCTAGAAAGTGACCTCACCTGTGATATTCAAGATATCCTTCAGATTATCCGCCGTAGGACTAATGAGCCTTTTGAGCCAGAGGCTTATGTGACCTGCTCCCGAATGATGTGCTAATGATAAGTTATTGATCTGATCAGATATTGCAAGCTGAAGAAGAGATCTGGAGTCCATCCCCCTGCTCATAAACCCTAACGAACACCGCGATCTTAGCAACTCAAAAATATTTGTAGACAGGATTGTGGACAAAGGCTGGATAATAAAAAGTGGACAGGGAGGGAATTGAACCCCCGACACATGGATTTTCAGACCGACCCTGTGTTAAAATTCTACCGAAATCTAAAAGAATTTACCACTTTTACTACCAGATCATCAGCAAAGTGTTAGCACACTGTTAGCAGATGAATTGTGAATGAGTGTAATAATTAATTCATAATTTGTCAAGTACCAAAAATAGATTATAGTCCCATTTTTTTCTTTGGCGATCAAAAAGAATCTGTTTCATTTACTTCCATCTCATCGAATGGTCTTAGCGTACTGTTAGCAGAAGAATCACGAAGTATATACATTTCCAATTCTATTGCAGGAATATCGATGTAAAAAGAAAAAGGGTACTAATCTTAAAAGGAATTTTTATGAAAGTGAACTATCCATGATTCTAGTTTAAAGTCCCTCCACCATATTTTCCCATAGAACGCTATAACCCTAAGGTTGCAGGTTCAAGTCCTGTTTCCTTGCCACTGGCACATCATTCGGGGACAGATCAAACTCAATAGGAGGAAATTCAAATAAAACATAACCGGGCGCGTGCGTAAACCTGCAACTATTACCTTGTTTCATAAAACATCACATAACAAATTTTGGTCTTTCGAGATAGATCCTAATCAAATATATGTCCTCTTCTGAATCGACGTAGGCTTACTAGATTAAGAATTGCACCAATGCCGAGCAAGATCAAGAGATGCGGCACAATAGAGATAAATCCGACGCCTCTCCACAATACTTCCATAAAACCTTCTATCGACCAGTACACAACTGTAAGCTTACTAAAGAACTGGATAGTTGAGGGCATAAAAGAAGTCGGGAACCAAGCTCCTCCGATGGCACTCATACTCAGAATCAATAACGTCCCTAATCCGTTTGCCTGCTGGCGAGTTTGGGAAAATGCAGCGATCAACATCCCAAGCGCCGTGCATGCTATGGAGGCAGCAATGATGATCAGCATGAGATTGAAAAAGTTTGAGAAAATATCCACATGGAACATCAAACAGCCGAACATAAACAAGAAAAGTAATTGAATCATTCCAAGCGACATATTGAAAAGATATTTGCTCCAGAGAATGTGTGTCCGCGAAACTGGAGAAGTAAGCAATCTCAAAAGCACGCCTGATCTCCGCTCATCAAACAATGACGAAGACGTAGCCGTCAAGGTGAACATAAGAAACATGATGCCCCATCCGCCGACACTCCGCGTCGCCCATGGGTTCTTCATCTCTTTACCAATAAGCTGTTGGTTTTCAATACGAACAATATTATTGAAGAAATTTGGAGCGCCCCCGGTAGAATCATTGCCTACGATTTTGAAATCGGAAAGTTGAGGATGTAAAATAATATTCGTATCAACCTTAAAATATTTATGAATAAGTGAAGCCATGTTGCGATTGAACACGCCTCCGGATTTGATTCCTAAAAATCGCTCAGCCTGCCGCAAGCCGCTTTGCGCCATAACTGAAGGAAACTGGCTGAATACAACCTGCTGGATTAATCCATGCACAGTTTGCATCTCCATATCATTCTTCGGATCGTAATAGAATTTGATATAAAGTCCAACCGAAGTGTCTGTATATGTATCGAGAGGAAGAACGAGCGCTGCAGTTGCTTTCCCGTTGCGGACATATTCCTGAATCGAAAGTGTATCGAATACGACTGTCTTTCCGGAATCGGTTTTGAACGACTTGATGATCTGGAATGCTTTTATAGTATCAAGTGAAGATTCGATACGTTTTGCTACAGGAGAGGTGCTCTGATTCAATACTGCAAGCCGTATTCCTTGAGGACCCGAATCCGATCCACCAAAGACTGCACCGAAAATGCTCACCAATACTAACGGCACGATGAAGGTCAATGCGACGGAGACTTTGTCGTTCCAGAAAATCCGATATGAGCTTTTGAACAACTTATATATCTGTTTCAATCCCGCAACCTCCTTCCTGTTAATTGGAGGAACAAGGCTTCAAGTGTCGGGCGGTGCAATTCAACCCAGGAATATTTTATTCCCTTTCTTTCTATGCCAGCAAAAAAATCCGACAATAAAAATCCTTCCACCGGTTTTAGTTCATACCGATCGTCTTCTTCAAGCAACGTTCCGAATTTCTCAAATACCGCCCGATTCTTTGCAGTTAACGGATTCTTGATAATCACGATCGTTTCTTCGTAAGCAAGCTTTTCTAAAAGTTCATCAATGGTTCCTAATGCGATAATCTTCCCATGATCGATAATGCCGATACGGCTGCACAGCCGCTCAGCTTCTTCCATGTAATGCGTTGTATAAATAATCGTTTTCCCCTGTTTATTCAGGGAAGTGAGAAAATCGAAGATTGCGTTGCGCGATTGAGGATCGACACCGACGGTCGGTTCATCACACAGCAGCACTTTCGGATCGTGCAACAAGCTCGCGATTATATTCAGCCGCCGTTTCATGCCGCCTGAAAAGGTTTTAACTTTATCTTTACGTCTTTCGTACAACTCAACTGCATGGAGCTGCTCCTCGATGCGCTTCTTTAAGAGCTTTCGCTGGATATCAAACATCTGCCCGAATACTTCCAAATTTTCCTGTGCAGTAAGCTCATCATACAAGGCGAGGGATTGAGGAACAAATCCGATTTTTTTCCGGATATCCAAAGTATCCTGAGTCACATTATCACCATCGATTGTGATCGTGCCGCTGTCCGGATTGATATACCCAACGAGTAAGTTCATCAGTGTGGTCTTGCCCGCCCCATTTGGCCCTAACAAGCCGAAGAACTCCTGCCGCTGCACCTCTAATGTGACTGCATCCAGAGCTGTTGCTGTTGGGTATTTTTTTGTGATTTGTTGGATGTTGATCATAAATTCACCGTGACTTACCATAATGAAGTATGGATTTACTAAGGGTAAAACAGACTTATCATTTTACGGAAATTTTTAAGAAAAGATACACTTTTCCTAAACCCCGCTATGAACCCACGAACTTAGGTTACAACGTCGTATTTATCGATGTTCAACTGAACAGCAAATTTCGACTTCTACAATCTCAACTCTCACTACTTCAATAACTTAGCCAACCACCATTTTGTCATCCATTTGTGACCTTCTGAACACTTCCCCGGCACTCGTTAACCATCTATTTGCGATCCCTCGGCAACCTTTTCTGATCCTTTCGCCATCCCGTCACGACCCTTAAGGCATCTGGCAAGATGGCAAAACGACCATTCAACTACCATCGCCGATCTTAGCTTTCAACTTATTCCTTATAACGCTCTGGTGGCGGCTACTTGATGTGGAAGTATTCATTGCAATTCTCTTCCACTTCAGTGTCAGTCATAACATATTTGAGCAGGACCGGATTTTGGTGTCCATCAGTGAGAATGGTTCCATATTGGATGGAATCTCGATTGACGATGAATACTTTCACTGAAGCATACTGAACTATGATGCGTCGGGCGGAGATATATTCGCACTTAATACTTTCAGCTCTCACAAATGACGCAATCTCGCTACTATAATGTGCGAAATCATTTAGAGCTTCCGATTCCTCGGAGCTCAATGAATCGGCTTCGGCCATCGAGGGCCCAAAGATGAACACACCTTTACCAGAAATAACCTGAGTTGACTGCTATTGTGATGAAACACTTGAGAGCAATAAAAAAAGGAGACTAAAACAAATAATAAATAATTTCATAATAATGGGTCGACCGCCAACCGGATAACGCATAATCTGCGCCAATCTAATTAATTCTTCTTCGCCTGCTTATCCATCTCTCGATACCGGTCAGTCCGAGTTTGTGCGCATGGTAGCCAGCAAAACAATTATTTGAGCAAATATGAGACTCCAAAAAGAACAATAAAATCTCGAGTCATTTCATTTGTACCATGATTACTAATTTTAAACGTGCCAAATGAATATATTGCCGATGCAACAAGAGATAATTTTTTATTTAATGGGACATTGGAGGACAAACCCAAATCGAAAGATACATCAAAGGATTTGTAATCTTATTAAACATCCTAACCTCTACACGCCATGCTTAACGTACTCACGCTCATTCCGTCAGCTTGAGCGCCTGGTTATGTTGCAATTTATTTAAGATAAACAAGTTTCTTCGTCGCGTTGTATGAGCCGGCTTGCAATTGATAGAAATAAACACCACTCGACAAATTGCTTGCATTAAAAGTTACTGAATGAAGACCTGCGGATTGCCTATCATTTACTAGTGTTTTAACTTCTCTTCCGAGTATATCAAATACTTTCAATGTCACAATGCTTTGAGCTGGTAACTGGTAAGAAATTATAGTTGTCGGGTTAAATGGATTCGGATAATTCTGATTAAGTGCAAATGATTCAGGATGAGAAAATTGATGTTGTACAAAAGTGGAAACAACTGGATGCTTAACAGTCAGAGCAGGGTCACCAAGAAATGTGTATCGTTCAATTTCTGGTCCCCAATAATAATATTGATTAGCCCAATAAGCTTTCGTTTCTTTGTATGATTTCCCGATCGGCTGGTCTGGTTTTTGAATCATCAAATTAATCAAATAACTGTAGAAATCCATAGTCGGATACTCGTAATTTAATCCTTCAGATGATATGACAACAACTGCACCTCCGCCATTTTTCTCAAGTAGGTGGGTTGGAATAGAAAGTGGTGGACGGCTATCATACAATAAATCGCACCCGCCCAGAAGGCACACAGGCAAATAGTTACCATTATTGAGGGAGTCAATGCTTTGTGTCTCAAAATAACGGCTTTTCGAAAACTGTACCTGGTTCGCATGACCAGAATACGAGATTATTGCAGCACCTTCATCCCAAAGATGTAAAAAACCAGCTGTATCAAGATGATTAGGCGAATCACTGCGAATATCGACAAAAACAGTATCACTCCAGAGAGAGCCGAGGATAGACTTAATGGAGTCAGCATCGTTTTCGAAATTCATGGTACTATCATAATCGGAAAGACATATTGCCTTACTGCACCATGCTCCAATTGATTCTTGCTCGTACACCATAGTTTTGGAAATCATAACAGAAAGCCCAAGCGAATCCCACGCCGGCAAACGGCCGATGCATGCATTTACCTGCCATCCACCAATGCTGTCTGAGACTTCTACAAACCATTGGTCGATCATTAAGAGCGTATCTTGATTTCCAGTTTCGGGAACAGTTTCTAATTCTTGATGCGAAGGAATAGTATTGGTGTTTCCTGCTAACACGAAATATTGCGGCTTAGGATCGCTCCAGTTATTGAGCGCATATTGAATAAAGTTCTTTAAAGCCGTATCCGGAGAGACTCCAGATCCAAACTGAGCAAGCACCGTGTCCACATTAACAACCATTGTTGTAAAGTTGTTCTTCTCCTGACGATATATCGCTAATGTTTCCGCTAAGGTGTAATAGGACGCCGGAGTAATAATAACATAATCGGCACGGTTGGTGACATCTTTGACGTTGTTACATAACTTTTCAATTGTTGATGCCATTAAGAATGATGAACCAAAAATAAATATTACAAAGAATCGTACCATTTTATATTCCTAATATTTTTTGTATAAAGTTAAAATAGCAATTGCAACATAACGGATGGCGGCTAAGCTGCGGCAACGATAACCCGCAAGTTGCTGATAACGAAACAAGTTTATTACAAAATCTTTCAATCAATAATCCCTGAGCGCCATGCTTACTGTACCAATGCTCATTCTGTCAGCTTGAATTGCTGGTTAGCGCGCAAATTATTTATTTTTTGTTGCAATTATTCTCATGATTTTGATAGTCTCTTCTTTCTGCTTTTCTAATCCATCGTTGTCAGCAATTTTCGCAATTATATCGTCAATTTCCTTTTTAAATAGATCGGGATATTTATCATAAACACTTTCTAAAAACTTCGGGAGTCGTACATCGTCTTTGCCATGTGCAATGAAGGAATACTTTGCAGTTGCACCAACTAAAAACGTGTTCACATCTGCCCTGTCTGAACAATATATCAATGTCTTAAAAATTCTTATCAGCGGCTCTGGATTATTAGTGTTATAAAAAACTTTCCACAATGAGTCTAATTCAGCAGTATTGTCCGCTGGTAACCAAATAACTTTACCCTCTCTTTTTGAAACAGAACTTTCGTTCCTAGTTTTAACTAGAACAACCTTTTTCTCTGACTCACTCTTTGCATTGGTTACTCTATCCTCAACTATCGCAACGATTCTATATGTACCTAATGGATCATTCTTTTCCAGAATTAAATCCAAAGCCGGATCTGCCATTACGAATGAAGGTTTATCTGGCATTATTCCCACGCCTCTTGCATAGTCCTTCTGCTGAAGCATAATAGAGCCATCTGGTTTATATAGAATCCAGTGAACAATAAAGTTGTAATGTCCATTTAAGTCAGGTTTAAAACCTGCGACTAAAAAGGCAACATAAAATGTCTGATCGGGAATAACTTCATGCACTTCTTTAGTATATGGCTTAGCGCTAAAGGGTGTAGATAACCATGATTTTATAAAATCTGTGGTTTCGGATGCAACGATATTCACGGTTAATTCACTTTTTGGAACAACAACTTGGCCGGTTTGCAGCTGACTGTGCAACGGCAAATATAAAAGCATTATTGCTAAAATAACTTTTCTTGTCATTAAAATGTCCTTTATAATTTGCGCGCTAACGGACCGGCGCTAAGCTGCGGCACTGATAATTTTCAAAATGTACTACACCAACCAAGTTCATTCTCTTCACTTTCAATCCTGCACCAAACTTCTATAAGCCATGCGTAACGTCCCAAGCTCATCCGGTCAGCTGGAGCCGCTCGGTTAGGGCGCGACACTGTGAATCTTTCTTATTCGATACCAACATAAAAGAAATAGGAATCCTGGGATTGTAAAAACCAAGAAAGCCAAGCCATGTGGGAACCTACCAGAGATTACAAAATGAACGGCATAAAACATTACAAAGCTCCCCACTGTCATGATTCCTCCAATACCTTCTTGCCACCACGCCAGAATCATTCCGATAGAAACTCCAAAGGGAAAGAATATGAACAGAAGCCATTCGGATAGTTTAATCCGTGTATAGTCGAATCCTTCTCCCACCATAAATAATAGTATTATGCCAATGCTTACCACACTTAAGATTCTTGCGATCCAGCGAATAATGTTGGTTAAATTAGGCGATGACTTAAAAAGATTATTCATATGAGTTTTCTTTCACAAGCATTCAGTCAGTATTTATTCGCGGCCTAACGGACCGGCGCCACATTGCGATCAATATCAACTTGATTCTTCTTTATCTGCTTATTCATATCACGTTTCATTCAATCCAGCCAGGTCGAGCTTGACCACCTCGTTAGGCGGCACATTATTCTATCACATAAATAGTGTCAACGATAATAGCATTATACGCATGCACAAAGTTCAGTGCATCTATTGTATATGATCTCAGGGTGCCTCACTCACATATGAAGATATCTGGTCCACTGATCCGCTCACATATTTTGGAAAATATGGATATGAACATAACAAATAGCCTTCGCCTTCCTGTTTTATTCCTATTTTGCCCTGCGGATTGATAATAAGTGTTTTAGCTGGAGGCTGGTTATTTTCCACCCAAGCTATGATCAAGTCCATATTATCGTTTCCATCAGGGGCAGGAATATTTTTGACTTCCACTGGTTTTCCTTCGCCATTCACCTTATAACTTCTTCCTGATAAACCATGACCAGCCTGTGGAACTACATACAGGCGTGCAAATTTATCAATTGTTTCCCGACTCATTTTGTCAAGAAGAGCTTGGTAATAATCAAGCTGCGCTCCCGGGGAGGCTATATTGTCCATGGTACCAATGGTAATAATGATCTTGCCACCATTTTTGTAAAAGTCTGAAAGATCAGGATTGTCAGAATCGAGCCATTCTGATATCTGCTCTCTGCGTTTATTCCATTGACCTCCTTCGACGTAATCGAGTGGATTGGTTTTGATATTCTGCATGAGGAAGCCGGTAACACCAAGTGTTCCCAACGAATTATGGAGCTTAGCGTTTTCATCAGCTCCTTCCTGACCTTTATATCTTGTTCCGGTAATCATTCCGAAGCCATCAGGTTCAGTGGTGGGCAACCACATACCAAAAACCTTTACGCCATTGGCTAGGGGCGTAGAAAATTTATAAGGACTATAAACAAATTCCATTGTTTTAATTTGTTCGTTAGTCAATTTTGCTGATTCCGATTTGTCGTTGGGATCCGAATCAATGTTGTTTGGCGCGCGGAGTGCAGCCCAAGGATCAGTCGGACCAACTCTATCGATAACATTAAAAATAGCCCGTGCTGCCATGTAATTGTTAATAATGCCATCGGCGAGTCCATCAAGTGTATCGCATTGTCTGAGAAATTCAGCTCTGATGGCATTAACTTTGGCAGGTGTCACCCAATTTTTTAAAAGTTTTTCCCGAATCCTGATCAGTTCAGGCGCCAGCATTAAGCTTGAAAAGTTTATGATAGGAACATTGGAAATAATTCCATTATAATCCTTAGGGTAACGCTGAGCCACAGTAAGTCCCTCTCGCCCGCCTTGAGAGCTTCCTACATAATAATTGTATTGAGGCAGTTTTCCATATACGCGTTCCATAATCACTATAGCGGCATCATGGGTCTTCTTCATTTGCATGTACCCTAAATTCCGGATAGCTTCATTATTTAGTGCCCATTCATCTCCCGTTGTTGGACCTGAAGCCAATGGTTTGTTTTGTTGTCCACCGGGGAAACCCATGTTTCCTGCCTGATGTCCCGCATCGCTTCCGTATAAAGCAAATCCCTTGTGTAGCATCGGATTCCTGCCTTCTCTTACGGTGATGATTCCGTTCATACCGCCACCACCGACTTGCATAGCGTGCTGCGACCAACCGGCCGGCAACAATACCCTGAAATTAATGGGCCAGCCGTTTGGATCAACAGGAAATATTGAACCTTCCACAACACCATAAGCCGGAGTGGCATCCGTGGCTTCTATCCAGCGTGACTCATAAAGTTTTACCGAACCCACAGGCTCACCAATAGAGGAAACAGGAATGGATGTTCCAGCCTTTAACAAATCAGCTTTGGTAATGAGAATATCTGTAAGAACTTTGATCTGGCCAAGAGTGGCAGGGCCAGCCAAAAGAAACAATGTAACAACAACACTAAATGATTTTTTCATAATCCCTTTATTTTAATTTTATGTGTAATGATTATAAATTTACTCATTATTTTATTGCACTGTCTATCGGATCGGCTCCCGATAAATCGGGATACGGCGCTGATAATTTTAATACAGATGTTTCATTTTATTCTTTTTTGTACCAATCACCACGGCTGAGGGGCATTCCGCTAACCCCTTGGTCTGGCTTCACGAGGAGGGATTGATAGACATTCGTCTGTCCGATGTCAAACCCGTGTGCTGCGGCCGACATAAAGAGCCGCCACACCCGATACGTTGTTTCATCTGTTGCACGGATCGCCACGGCGCGATGCGCCTCCAAGCGGGAGACCCAATGACGAAGTGTCAAAAGATAATGTTCGCGCAGACTCTCAACATCGCGCACTTCAAATCCCACACGTTCAGCGACGCTGGTACTCTCACCAATGGGAACCGGCTCGCTGTCTGGGAAAACATAGTTTTGCGAAAACGTTGGACCACGATGGTCAAGATTATCAGCAATTCCGTGATTTAAAAAAACCCCACCCAGTCGAAGCAGACGCCAGGAATTCCTAAAGTACTCAGGCAACATTGACCTGCCAACGTGCTCGACCATCCCGATACTCGCGATTTTGTCAAACGGTTCTGAAGGTGCAAGTTCTCTATAGTCCAGCACCTCTGCCCGACATTTTCGGCTCAAGCCTCGTTGTTTGATTCGCTCGTTGGCAAGCTTGGCTTGTGGTTCGCTAAGCGTAATCCCCAGTGCCGAGACTCCGTAATGTTTTGCTGCGTGCATGATCAGAGCACCCCACCCGCATCCGATATCCAGAAGACGTTCGCCACGTTTCAGCCGCAATTTGCGACACACGTAGTCGAGTTTACGCGTCTGGGCAGTTAACAAATCTTCGCCGGGCGACAGAAAATATGCACACGAATAGACCAGGTTCTTGTCAAGGAAGAGGGCGAAAAAATCGTTCGAAGTGTTATAGTGATACGTCACAGCCTGGTGATCGCGTGCAGTCGAATGCTGAGCGCCGGTGAGATGAACTGGCTGCCTGCCGGACCGCGGACCGTGGTGAGAAGGGAGAGTAAGAAGCATCGAAGCGATACGTATACGGTCAGCGATACTCAAGTGCAAACCCAAAAGATATTCCGCCATAGGGAACGCTCTTTCGATGTTCCCCTCAATGTCGAAATCATCATAGATATAGGCTTGACCGAGGGCATTTTCATTGAACCGGAGGAACATTGCGCGGAGGGCACCAGGATGTCGAAGAACCATCGTAAAGCCTATAGGCTGACCAGCTTCTGCATCCCAAACAGATCCGTCCCAAAATCGGAATGCATAATCACGGGGATGATGGTCCTTCAACAGGAATTGAAGGATTGACTTGCTTGTTTGTGCAGCACGGTCACGAGTCTTCGTTTGAATAAGCATGGCAATTTCTCCTTCATCTGATCGTCCAGATGTAAGCAAACATCATGATAACCCTACGTTACTTCTATAATCTCTGCTAAATACTGGCTGTGTTGAAGAATTCTGTGTCACACAAGATTCCAGTGATTTCCTTTCCCACACAGATCTCTGCGCATCGAATTTCTGTGGTATATTGCCGCACCCTGCCTGCATGCCAAAGGCACTTCAGCAGGCAGGTGATAACTTTCAAAATACACTAAACAGGCGGAGCCCTATAACTGTAACACGCGTAACGTGTTTCTATTTCTATAGTTCATTCACTTCACTTTCAATTCTGTACCCGACCTCTGCTCGCCTTGAATTTTGCACCCGCGCTCCTTCCGTCAGCTTGTCCCAAAGGGATCTGCCAAAGGCATGGCTTCGCCACCTTCGGGAAGCGCCTGGTTAGAACGCAAATAGACGAAGAACGTCTTTACTTCTTTGTTTTATATCTATCTTTCTGGTCAAAGAAAGTAATATCTGCATAACCAGCGTATATTTTTCCGGAATGAACAGTATCTTTTGGAATATAATATCTATCGCCTGTTTGAAATGTATGTTTCTTACCATTTATATATAGATCAATTTTTCCTTCTAAAACGATGCCAAACTGACTCTCGTGTTTATGCTCTGGTAAATCTATATCTTTATTGAATTCCATAAAGATTATTTGATGATCGTTTCCTTGTGATAAAAAGGCTTTAACACCATCCAAAGGAATATCCGCTTCAGGTAATTTTAAGACTGGTTCTGGAAAAATACTCATAATTTTTTAAATCGCCTTTTTTACTAAAAGGACATCTTTAGTCTAACGTGTACGAAAACAATGCCGTTCCGTTTGCCATAATATAAACTTCCATTTTCTTCGTGGCAAACGGAATGGAGCGAGCTCAACAGAGTTCGCATATAAAGATTTCGCACCTGATTATTTAATAACGTCAGCGCCATTGTTTTTCGCTGTTATGTGCAGTTTTTATTCTGAATCAGGTATCAGCAAGATTTTGCTTGAACTTTGTCCGTTTTCCAAATATTCGTGAGCTTTTCTACCTTCAGATAGTTTGAAATTAACAGGTTGCTTAATTTTAATGTCACCATTTATTATCCAGTCAAATAATTGTTTAGCCCTTTTTTTTCTTTCTTCTTCAGAAGTTAAGTAACTCCAAAGGTCACCACCAGTCAAAGTTTTACTGGTATCCATTAACATTCTTGGGTCAATGGGTTTTGGGTCACCGCCACTCATTCCATAAAATACAATATGTCCACAATTTTTAGTGACTTCAAAACTATCTGATAATGTAGAACCAACACTATCGTAAACTACATCAACGCCTCTATTATTAGTTATTTCCATTACTTTAGATTTCCAATCCTTATCTAGAGTTATAGCATAATCTGCATTGCTTTTTAAAATAGTTTCTATTTTATACTCATTTCTTGTAAGTCCTATAACTTTTGCTCCTTTTAGTTTGCAAATTTGGGTTAGTATTTGACCAACACCACCAGAAGCAGCGTGAATTAATATTATTTCATTAGGCAGCACCTTATGACTGTCAAATGACAAGTAATGTGCTGTTAATCCTTGTAATAGAACTGAAGCTGCTAATGAATAGCTAATATTTTCTGGAATTGGAATTATGTGTGATTCTAGAGCAACTACATATTCAGCATTTGCAAATGGGACGTCTGTAAATGCAATCCTTTCGCCAATTTTATATTTTAGTGAATTTGATTTGACAATGATTCCTGATCCTTCATATCCAGCAATATAAGGGGGATTTCCTTTTAAATGGTAATTACCTTTTCTTCGATAAATGTCAGCATAGTTTAAACCTATTGCTTTCATTTTAACAAGAACTTCATTTACTTTTAGTCCTGGAATAGGAATGTCAATGTATTCAAGGACATCGGGAGTGCCAAATATTGAAAAAGCTAAAGCTTTCATTTTAGTTTCAATCATTTATTACTTTCATTGTAAAATTGCACATAACTTGCGTAACAACGCAATGATTATTTTTGCGTTCTAACGGAACGGCGCTAAGCTGCGGCGCTGATAATTTTCAAAATGTTGATGACGAAACGAGTTCACGCTGATGATTTTCAATTTTGCACTCAGCCTCTGCAAGCCATGTTTAACGCACCCAACTGGCAACCGTCAACTTGAGTTGCTGTTAGGCAGCGTATAAGGATACATTATTTATACACATATTCTTTTTTGAAATAATTATATGCTTCAATAATTTCTTTTGACTTCCGATTTGCCAAATCCTGAAGTTCTTTTCCTAAATGCTGAACCTTATCAGGATGATATTGTGCTATAAGATCAAAATATGCTTGTTTAACTTTTGATTTTGATATCTTACCCGTTAAGCCCAATACATTTGCATAATATTGTTCTTTCGCGGTTCCCGGAGAAAAAGTATTTTTATTGTTTTGTTTATTGGATTCAGTTTGAGTATCTTTTTTTTGGATTGCTTAGGAGCGATTTTCTTTACTCCAGGTATCAATACTATAAAATAGATTAAGATGAGCCAGATAAGAAATAAAAATATTGAAGCTTGAGCATTCCAGAATATTAGCATCAAGGAAATAATTGGAATAGAAATTCCGATAATTTTGCCTTTTATAGCCCATGACATTTTATTGTTATTACTTATTGATCGTTGTTTTTTCGCAGAGTTTTGTTCACTAACTTTTTTATGTGTTACTAAAAGATATGCAAAGAAACCAATCACAATTGGAATAACTGATTCACCAAGAGACCGAGCTATTAAATTTCCAGATATTGCTTTATTTGGATAGAAAATAATAACATTAGCAATTACTACTACCAATGAAGTCGCAAATAATAATGCAAAAAGATTTTTTATAAGGTTCTTCAAAAAGAAAGGAATTGAAAAACATGCAAAAATAAAAAATATGGTTTTCATTCTATATAATGCAAATTAATGTTATAAGAAATCGCTGCCTAACGGATCGGCACTATATTGCAGTATTAATTCTTCTTCGCATGTTTCTCCATTTCACCTTTCAATCGATCAACTTCTACAATAACCTCATCTCTTGATACCAGTCCTTTCATTTTTCTGTTCAGATCGAGCTTGAGCGCCTGGTTAGGCGGTTTACTGTTTTATTTTTCATCTGGAAATCTTTCAACTTGTTCAAACAAAGCATACCAATCAGAATCACCTGAATCAGTTAATAATTTTCCTAATATTCCCAAATTATTTTCCTTGAAAAAAACTGCAGCCTTGACGGATCCCTTTTCTTCTGGATTTTCTCCTCTTTCAAATTTTCCAGTCCACTCATCACCTTTATCTTTTTTTATTGTTACAAGTATTCTATTATGCTTTTCGTCAACCCAGTCTATAATCAAAGTGCCATCACGAAGTATAGCTCTTTCAACTATAGGATGAGATATTTGATTAGAGCCAAAAACTGCTTGTTTACCTAAATATTTTGTTATGTGTTCATCCATTGTCTTATTTGATTAATTAAAGTAAACCGCCAACGAATTGGCGCTAAGCTGCTACGCTGATAACTTTCAAAATAGTACTAAACGAACCTAGTTTCATGTAGAATGCCTTCCAAAATATACTAAACCGTTACATGCCATGCTCAACGCAATAGGCTCATTTCGTTAGCTTGAGTGCCTGGTTATGTTGCATAAAAAAACAACCCTGCATTGCTTTGACTGTTTGTGAGGTTTAAAGCCTCAGAAGTGAACTTACATATTTCCGTTACACTTTCGTCATCTGCGTATAACACCATATACAATAAAAATTTTCCTTTGACCACACTTCATGCTTGGATACGTGATTTAATCTGCTCCTTAATTTTCTCGTCAATCTGCACTTCGCCGGAACTTCGCAAAACCTGCTTTCTTACCACCAAAAGCTGTTTAGAATCTACAACGAGAAAACTTTCAAATGATGAGTTCTATCCAAATCAAAGGTGGGGATTACGTAGTCCTCTGTCGCAGGTAGACTCTATGCTTGGAATTTTCTTTGAGAACCCACAGGTTATGAACTGACAATTTTCCGTTTGGTGACGAAAAAGAAATCAAAACGTACTGATCCATTCCTGCTTGCTGCAAGCAAGAACAACTCACCACCCATTTTCACCCACCATCTTGTTGGGCGGGATTTAATTTATTAGTACACTGCTGAACAAATTACCCCGCATTTTTCTTTGCGGGATACTGTTTATCTATTTCGTTAAACTTGAGAACTACTCCAACGCCGTCTTACCTGCGCGTTAAGCTTTATTTCTACTTCATTAAAATCATTTTCTTAGTTTGAATAAAATTTCCGGATTGAATTCTGTAGAAATAGACTCCGGTTTGGAAATTGCTTGCATCAAAATTAATTTCACCATAACCCGCTTCGAGCTCTTTATTTATTAGTGTCTGGATTTCTCTGCCAAGAAGATCGTAAATAATTAGTTTTGTTAGTGCCCTTTGCGGCAAAGCAAACTTTATTTTTGTAGTCGGGTTAAACGGGTTGGGATAGTTCTGACTGAGTGAATACTCTTTTGGTATTCCATCACCGTTTTTTGCAACTCCTGTTACAATTAAAGAAACCGGAGTACAGTAAGATGACTGCAGGGATTGAGTATTATAAGCCTTTATTCTATAAGTATAAGTTTGGCCCTCTTGTACTTGTGAATCTGTATATTGGCTCCCGGTTCCTACTAAAGTATCGAGTAATGTAAAAGTTGTCTGCGGACTTTGCTCGCGTTCAATCACATTTCCGGTTTCATATAATGAGTTATTAGTCCAATTAAGAATAATTCCATTAGACCCGCTTGTCAATGCAAGGCCTGACGGCGGAAAAAGAAAGTCAATGTTTCCTACCTGGCTCCACTGACCGGAACCTGCAAGATTACTTGCTTGAACCCGCCAGTAATATTCTCGTGATTCCGATACATGTGAAAGACCAGCGGTAGTATCCGTTGTTGTTACGGAATTGAATAGATTAGTAAATGTTGAGTTGTTTGATACCTGGAAGAAATACTGAGTGGCGGAATTTACTTTATTGCAGCTCATTGTAATAGCGCCAAATTGATTTGAAACAACAGAAACTAATTGCGGCGCATTTGGTAAAGCTAACGTTGTGATGAAACTCGCGACACTGCTCCACGGGCCTAAGCCGGAAGCACTTTTTTCCATAACGCGCCAATAGTATTTTACAGTTCCCTTTAAGCCTGTGTATGTTATTGATGTATCTGTTGTTGTTGAATCACTTTTAAAAATGGTTGTAAATGTCGGGTCCGTCGTTAACTGAATATAGTACTTTAAGGCATTTTTTCCCTTGTTCCATTTAAATGTAATATTTGTTGTATCAACTGCAGTTTGATTATTTGGAGGATAAGCCAAAGTTGTAAAATAAGATGTATCGTTGGAAAATGCCGGGTTGGTCCATGTAATCCATGAGGAAAGGTCGCTATTATAGTAAGTGTCAGCGATGTTCGTATTCACCGTGTTATTCCCAAGAAGGAACTTATCTGCAAAGGCTGCAATTTCAGGTAATTGGCTGTCTGGGACCGCACAGTGATTATGTCCACCGACAATGGAAAAGCCGAACCTATCGGGTATACCTAAAGCATTATAGATCGTCTGACAAGCCTTACTACAGGCGTAGGTTGACTGACCTGCCAACCATACATATGGCGGGTTTGCCGTAACGTACAACGCACGGGGCGCACACATTGCCATTAACTCATGATGATCCTCTGGGAGGTACGAAACATTGTTGCCAGAAAATTGGCTCATCGCATCCATAAACCACTGATAATTTGTATTATCTATATCTTCCACGCTACCAGCAGGCAGGGAATGCGAGTATCGCCATGATGTGGCACCACCGCCACCCGACTCCTGGGCAATTGTAAGCGCAACACGCTCGTCAAACGCTCCGGCAAAGAGTGCCAATTTACCGGCATAGGAGCAACCGGTGACGGCTATGTGCTTTAGATCTATGGAGAGAACATTCTGAACCAGCTCAAAGCCATCGATTATACGACTAACTCCCCAAGCCCATGCGCTGTATTGTCCCGTATTAGTAAGGTTAAGATTTGGATAAAGCCGGTAGTATGGATCCGTATTACTCGGGCTGCCATAAGATGTTACCTGACTTTCGTAGAATGTGACTCCTGCAATACCGCGACTGGTAAAGACGCTAGAACTGAGAGAACCATAGGGACTATCCATGCCGATCACTACCGGATAGGGGGCGGTTGCCCCCGATGGGATGCTGACTGGACAAGTCAGAGTTAGCGTGTATCCATTCACTGTCACATGCACTGTGAGTGTGCCACTACTGCCAGCAGTGTCGCCACCAGAGTAGCTGGCAGTAACTTGCGATGGAATATCAACAGCCGGTTTGATTCCAATCTCATAATTTTGGATCTGAGCGCCAATCTCGACCCGCCGGTATCGCCAATCGGAAAAATTTGTCATGCGGCCACTGCCATCGGCAAACGCAAACGGGTCGGGTAATGCCTGGATATAAGGGAGTTGGCTTAATGTTGGAAAATAAGGTATTGGACAGTCCGCGCCTGTGTTTTCAACATTATAGACAAGGGGCATTTGTTGAGCTAATGAATCACCGAACAAATATATGTTCATTAGAACCGTGAATAGAATCATTTGTATTCTCATTTTGGTACTCCTAATGCCGTTGTTGCTTATCCCGAAATCTTTCGGGTGCCACAACTCACGGTTCATTTAATTGTACAATGATAATGATTTTAAAAGACTTTTCAAATAGCAGAACCTTGAACAAGATTTTAAATACAGAGCAATCTAACGGACCGGCGCTAAGCTGCCACATCAATTCTTCTTCGCATTTTCATTCATTTCACGCTTCAATCGATCCACTTCTGCAATAACCTCATCTCTTGATACCAGTCCTTTCTTCTCCAGCACATTCATTATTGCGCTGATGGAAAATGTATTCGATTAGATCAACTATCTATACTGACTGATTTCTTTTCGTCACTCATATCTAAATCCTGATAAATGGTAAATCGAATATGCTGATAGTTTATATCATTCTTCTGATCAAGTCAAGCTTGAGCGCCTGGTTATACCGCTTGCATTTGAATGCTACCATTCCACAAATTGCGTATGATTGTTCGTGTAACAGTCCATTGTCAATTATCTTGGAATGAAATATAGTTAAAAGTACAAAACAGACTAATCCTTATCCTTTATGCAACGTACGGCCCAACCAATTTTGGGGGGAGCGCTTCCCAGGTGTATTGTATTTTCGCCTTCGTAGCTATTTAGCATACGCCAAGCCCAACCAGGATATTCCTCATTAGCCGACCAGTAGTGACCATATTTCCCAAGTTGGACGAATTTTCCATTGGGCCAGCGGCTGCCAGCTGAAAGTGTTATAAAATCGCTCTTGTTGGTTACACCTGTTTTGGGAATTTTCCAATACATTGTGCCAGCTTGTTTTGATTTGTCAATTGCTATGCTATCTCCACCAAACAATCTGCCAAGAATTCTCCATTCAGCATCAGTGGGTACATGCCAACCAACGGGGGCAATATTGCGTTTGTCTGTTAAGGCATACCAAGTATATAACCTGCCATAAGTGGACACATTGCGTTCATCGCCATCATAAGCCCATTGATATTTCGGTTCGATTTCGTTGCTTATATCCAAAGTGGCGGGATTGGTAGTGCTTATGGTATCGCCGTTGCGATATCTGGTGGTTCTAAGGTTCTCGGCCATCCAAACCTGGTTGCCAATGGTTACCACTTTATATACGTTGCCGTCTATATCAGTTACGGTACCCGTTGTCGTATCGGTTTGGGCGTGCAATCCAATTAGTCCGATGCCTAGCGAGAACATCACTTTTACTAATAATCTCTTGAGAAACAATTTTGATATATCTTTTTGTCCATTACTAATTTTGAGTTTAGTGTTACTATTTTTTTTCGTCATAGGCTTTTTTTCAATAAACATCAACATTTGGATATATATTTTTTTTGAAATTAGATTTTGTTTCTTTGCCTTTTGGGTTGCTGCTATCTTCTTCATGAGCGCAAGCGGTATAACGGACCGGCGCTAAGCTGCGGCGCTGATAATTTTTAATATACACAAAACGAAATGAGTTCATGCTGATAACTTTCAAATTTAGACAGAACCTATGCTCGCCATGTAAATTGCTCCCAGCTCATTCCGTTGGCTTGAACGCCTCGGTTAAGGCGCGGTTATTATTTTTTATGCGATTGTCTTTTTAAAATATTTGCATATCCAAGATCAGCATTTACATAGCTCACTGAGATTTCTGATCCTTTGATCAGAAGCAATATTAAACCATTATCCAGTTTACTGCCAGAAACTGGGAAATGCCAGTTCGCTTGCATCCAACCCTTTCCATTGCTCAAGTCTTGAAGATCTTCCTTATTGTTCTTAGATGGATCAACAGTTTCTTTTTCAAAGTTTGGTTTTCCATATTGACGAATAAACGTGCTTTTCAATTCTAAATATGTTGGTAATACTTCATTAAAATAGGGCGGGTGGAAGTTTATTGAGCCTTCATATAGTTGTCCATCTGTAAAATGGAGACCATAAAATCTTACTGGTTCTCCAAACGCTTGCCCACCATCAAAAAAAAGTAAGGTATCGTTGCTCTCATTTTGTGAAAACTTTACACTATCCTTTTTAAACATTATTTCTTTAGCAAACTCTGGGGAAGAACCCCACGGTATTTCCATAAAACTATTGAGTTTATCTTTTCTATCGGAAACAGAAGAACATCCTATCAAGTAAAGAAATAATATAGATAATTTGAAACACCGATTCATATTTTTCATAATAGACTGTGCCCTAACGACCGGCGCTAATAATTTTCAATATGCACTAACCGAAACGAGTTTATTCATGTCACTATTGCGGGACGCATCGGGAGAATATTATTCCTTTTTAAAATGGTTAGGCCGCGCAATAGCTTTATTTTAGTAAAACGAATTTCTTTGTCTGAATAAATGAGCTAGCTTGCAAGCGATAAAAATAGACACCACTCGGCAAATGTTTACTGTCAAATGTGACATTAAAATACCCCGCGTTTTTCCTTGCATTGACTAAAGTCGCAACTTCTCTGCCAAGTATATCATAAACCTTCAGCGTTACAAAACTGCTTACAGGTATTTGATAATTAATAACTGTCGTCGGATTAAAAGGGTTGGGAAAATTCTGGGATATTTCATAATTCTTTGGAATATCAGAATTGTTTTTTGAAACTGATATTGGATATTCTATTCCCCCACCCAATGATACCTTTGTCGGCGAACAGATTGAATTACTAACTATATAAAGTGTGTCAGAATAGGATGTTGTGTCATTTGCCATTACTAGTGAAATATTCAAATTAACAGTATCACCTTCGGAGATCGTGTCATGAACGGATTCCACGGTATACCATTTAGTCTTTGTATATACCGAATCAATTATAAGTGGAGTTAAAGAACTGGTCGTGATTCTAAGAGTGCGCGTTATTGTTTGCAATGAGGTTGCATAAAATCCAAGAGAATATTGATCTAGTAATATAATCGGAGTATATCTGGAAATCGGATGTGCCCAAACACCTTGGGTTGTTCCAGCAAAGAGAGTTGTGTCGCCTTTTCCATTAGAAATAACAATTAATGCATAAGTATTAGGTTCATAACTTGGCAATCCTGAAGTGATTGAATTCCAGCTTGTGCCGTTATTAGTAGAGCAATAGACGCCCCTCCCAGTTCCTGCAAAAATATTTTTTCCATCAGGAGAAGTAGCAAGAGAATAAATATCTATATTGCCATTCAATCCCGAATCAACAGCAATCCAATTTGTGCCATTATTTGTCAATAAATAGACACCACTGCCTGTCATCCCTGCGAATAAATTTGTATCTCCTGCTCCGTTGGGGAAAACAATTAGGGCAGAGACTGCAGGGATTATTAAAGTATCTGGCAGACCAGAACCAGCGGCCGTCCAGTTTGCGCCGTTGTTGGTTGACACAAAGACACCACCAGTAGTCCCAGCAAATATTTTATCGCCGCTAACTGCTAACGCCGTAACTCCGGTATTCGCCAAACCTGAATCTTCTGCATTCCAGTTTGTGCCGTTATTGGTCGATAAATAGACACCGTTGTAAGTTCCCGCGAAGAGATTAGTGTCCTTGACGGTAAAACAATTAACTTCATTGTTTTGCAATCCTGAATTGATGGCATTCCAGCTAGCACCATTATTTGTCGAAAGATAGACACCTTCGTAAGTTGCTGCAAAAAAATTGTTTCCACTTACAGCGAAAGAATTAACCCCATAGTTTGACCAACCGGCCTGAACCCATTGGGCATTCAACAAATTTGAAATACTAAATAGGCAACACGATACAAATAGAAATCGTAGAATGTTTTTCATCTATTTCACTTTTCATAAACTAATCAATAGGCAATTGCAACCTAACTATGATTAGACTGCACATCGCATCCTAACATGCATTTTTGGTGTATTAGACTTAAACCAAATTTGGCGATAATTAAACAGGCTCTGGCAGCTCCCAACAATTCCCCACTTTCTTCGGATACTTATCCGTGCTGGTAATCTATCAATAGCATCTTTAAAACGCAAGGGAATAAATTTCTATCCCCGAAGAAGCCCTAAGAGATAGCATTTAAAAATTGAAAACAAAAATTTTAGAAATCAATTTGCCATAGGAAATGAAAATAATTTCTAAAAATAATTTTCTGGGAACCAGTTTGTCGGCTCGCCTTTACTCCGAAGCAGAAGATACTCCTGAAACTCCTGTAAGGTGTTAATGGATGGGATCCCATTTGGGTCCCATATTTGACATTTCGCCATGTTGCCAATTCCCTATAGGCAGTGTTGGCAGTGTCAATTGGCAAGATCGATCTTGTCATTTCGCCATCAATATCATAAGGAGCTGGCAAGTTGACAATATGCTAAAGAAAAGCGCGGAAGAGACAGTATCGGGAGACATAGACAACGATGCCATAGTTGAGCCAAAGGTGAAATAAAAGCATTAATAAGTTATCGTAGATTTGTTTGCTGTTTATTGGCGGGAATGTTACACACATTGGCGAAGAGCCAAATAATGGCGTGTTCAAATTGAAAAGACAGATCTGCAAAAATATTTGTACCCAAATTGTAACATTTTGAAAATTCGTGTATCTAAAAGGCAAACAACAGGAGAATCTATGAAACAGTTTGCCAAATTATCAATTCTAATCGCTTTCTCAGCTTTGACAATAAATGTCTTTGGGCAAAGCAACAATTACCCTTTTGAAATAAAAATCTCTGGAAAAGGAATTCATTCAATAATCTTCATCCCCGGTTTTGCTTGTTCGGGAAAAGTTTGGGATGAAACAAAAATATTCTACGAAACTAAGTACACTTGCTACATTTTGACTATGGCTGGTTTTGCAGAAGTTCCTCCTCAATCTCAACCAACATTTCAGAATTGGGAAAAAGCCATTGCTGCATACATCCAACAAAACAAAATAGACAAGCCCATCATCGTAGGACATAGTTTAGGCGGTGGTTTAGCTATGGCCTTAGCTGCTGATTATCCTGATCTCATTTCGAAAATAATTGTTGTGGATGCATTGCCTTGTTTGTCAGCATTAATGAATCCCTCCTATCACACAAAAGACAATAATGATTGCGGTGCTATAGTATCGCAACTTACTTCGTCAACAAACGAGCAGTTTTATCAAATGCAGAAACAAGGAATGCTCCGCTTATTGGCAGATACGTCAAAACAGGAGCTTGTGGTCAACTGGACGATTCAATCAGATCGGAAAACATTCGCTGAGATGTATTGCGATTATTCTAACACAGACTTGCGAGAGAAAATTTCTGGTATTACATGCCCTGCATTAATTTTATTGGAATCATATTTCGAGAACTTCAAACCGGCAATAAATGAACAATTCAAAAACCTGAAGACTGCCAATTTGCAATATGCCACGAAAGGTCTCCACTTTATTATGTATGACGACAAAGATTGGTATAACAAACAACTCAACAACTTCATTGGACGATAACAAACAAATGACTTTTGAAGAAATATATAAGACTTATTGGCGGAAAGTTTTCCGTTTATGTATGGGATATGTAAATGACCACGATTGGGCGAAAGATATTGCACAGGAAACTTTTCTTACTATCTGGCAGCAACTGTCAAAATTCAGAAATGAATCATCAATAGGAACTTGGGTTTTTAGAATCGCTACAAATCATTGTTTGCGGCAGATCGAAAAGAATAAGAGAATGCCGAAAGCAAATATGCCGACAGAAATCGCAGAGGTTCCGCAGACTGATGATAGCAGTAAAATTGAATTCCTTTATAAATGTATTTCAGAGTTACCCGAAACAGATCGCATTATCATTTCACTTGAGCTTGAAGATTTAAAGCAATCTGAAATTGCGAACATTGTAGGAATTTCAGAAGCAAATGTGAGAGTAAGAATTCATCGTATTAAAGAAAAATTAACGAGAAAGTTTAATACCTATGAAGAATAAAATTGACTTAAAAGAATTGTGGAATAAGCAAGAAACAACAACTCCCGACGCAAAGGAACTCTTCGATAAAATAAAGAGGCTCAAAAGGAACAACTTATATGCGTTGATCGCGACAAATGTCGCGCTGCTTTTGACTTGTGCGTTCATTGGATTTGTGTGGTATTATTTTCAGCCGGAAATGATAACTACCAAGATCGGAATTGTATTAGCAATCATGGCGATGGTTTTATATCTATTCGCGTACAATAGAATGATTCCATTATTAGTTCATGTTGGTTACGACATGAACAACAATCAATGCTTACAACAGCTTTTAAAATTAAAAGAGAAGCAACTTTTCCTTCAAACTACGATACTGAATATTTATTGTATCCTGCTTTCAGTAGGTCTTTTTCTCTACTTGATTGAGTATGCTCTTCGTATGGAGTTGATTTGGGCTATTGTTTCTTATTCCGTGACATTTCTTTTGATCGTGGTTGTTTGGTTCGATTTTAGACTAAGGAAAATAAAAAAACAGCAAGCAAAAATAAATGGATTAATCGATAAGCTTGAAGTATTAGGTAGACAATTGACAACGAACGAATAAAGGGTTACACATAACAAGGCATCGCCGAAATATGTACGTAGGCTACAGGTTCAACGCTTGTAATTCATTCACACTTTGATATAGAATAAAATTAGAACGGTGGATGTCACAATCTGATTTCCGAAAACTATTTGTTCAGGAACTCTTCGAATATTTGATCTCTTCAAAATATTTCTCATTGGCAATCCTGAGTGACCTGCTCGCGAATGATGTGCCAATAATAAGTTAGTATTTTTTCAATATCAAGCACTGGCCACCTGATAAGGAAAATAAGTTTCTGGTGCTGGTGGACGATATCCCAATGCACTGTGTGGCCTGATTCTGTTGTAGTGATTTCTCCATTGTTCTGTGATCACCCGTGCTTCAATAACTGTATCAAAGATCTCTCCGTTAAGTAATTCATCTCTGAACTTCCCGTTAAATGATTCAGTGTATCCGTTCTCCCAAGGACTGCCGGGTTCGATGAAAGCAGTCTGTACACCTAAATCTTGAAGCCATTGCCGTATGAGCTGTGCAACAAACTCAGGTCCATTGTCCGATCGAATAAACTGTGGTGTTCCACGACTGATGAATACATCAGCTAAGGTATCGATGACATCATTATTCTTTTTTCTGGAGGGTATTGCAGATCGGAAGATCAATCTTCCGTGGAGTTAATCTACACCTAATCTTTTTCAAGAATAAAAGCTGCATCAAGTTCGAACAATAATTCATCCCTGCATACATCCGCCAAGACACATACAGAAGGCGAATTAGGTATATTCATTTGTTCGATGATTTCCTGATAAATTAAAAAATCTTCTTTTCGTTTAATAAACACTGTCACCTCGCAAATATCCTGAAGTGTTGCGCCCTCTGATGCTATTAATTCGGAAACCACATTCAAGGTTTGCCGGATTTGCGCTGCGGGATCGCCAATAAATACGCTTTTACCCTGTTCGTCAATGGAAGCTGTACCGGAAACCAAAATCAGTTTGTTGCCGGGTTCCTCGACCACTACCGCACGTGAAAATGCGGAATCATAACGAAAAGGCGAACGCTGTTTAATGCCGTAAAGAGAGCGAATTTGAATGGCACTTCCCGGCGACCGATGAATTGCAAATACATCCATTGTCGCGGGGAAACCGGAAGGATTTCTGCCTTCAATGCCGGTGCTAGCAGGAAGGTAAATTTGTTCTGCCTGCACTTTGGAATCTGTCTTTCCAAGAAAACCGTAATCCGAATAACAGCGGTTTCTTACCGTATTAAAATCGCCGTACCAATCTAAAATATCCGATATATAAATCCACGTACGCACAACATCTTGATACGACGCGCCTTCGGCACGGAGAAGTTTCTCCGCCTGATGGAACATGGCTTCACACTGGGATTTTCGGTCTGTGCGTTTTGTATCTTTCGTATTTCCGCCATCAACACTCTGGAGGACGAAAAAAGTGGAACCGTTGAGATTCCAAGCACGTCCTTTAGGAACTCCCTGGTCTAGAATCGTCCAAACACGGGTTTCCGAACTGGGTTTCAGAGCTCTGATCTGGACGCCGGCAAATTTGTTTTCCAGACACGATTCTCCCTCAATAAAAGTGACTGGCGTATTCGTTTCCATTTTATATTTAAGAACTGCGCGGGCGCGGGCTTCGAGGATTTGCGTTTGAAGTTCAATACTACCGAAGCACCGTTCATGAATAATTTTGCTCGCGGAAGCAGATAAGAGTTCTGCTATCCTGTTATAGATTTCCTCTGTTGATTGTTCCGGATCTGGATTCAATTTTTTAACAGATGCACTAATAAACAACTGGTTATGGACGGATGTTACAAAGACTTTAAAGTTTGGATATAACTCAATTGAACGTTTAATCATTTACTTCCTTCATTTGGCGGTTCATCATACTTCGTTTCTATGGAGTTTTCACCTGTCCAGCAGATTTTGCCTTATCGTCATTTTTGTTTTGGAGTACATTCGGATCTAATTTCGCAGTCAGAGCATCCTTTTCTGAAAAAGCAGCCTTAGCTAAATCCTGGGGGCTTATATGAATAGGCTCTTTCGTGAATTCCGGGACATTATACACTTTTAAAAACGATTCATAGAATAATGGATCCTCTTGAGGCAGAACAAATGGTTTGGTTGCACAGCCCATCGAATCGATGTGGCTGAAATACGGTTTCGTAAAAATTTTATCCTGACGTTTGCTTGAGAACACGATCCATCGCCCATTGCTCGACCAAGAATGAAATGAATCGGCACGATCGCTGTTTACCTCCAGCTTTTTCCATTGTCTGCTTCTCAAATCCAGAATATACACGTCGGCACTTTGGAGATAAATCGGGAACTGGCTATAAGCAGCTCCAGTAAAAAGAAGGAAATGACCATCCGGTGAAACTCTCGGCTCTGTGATACTGAATCCACACTCAGCAGTAGAAATAACAGTCTCAAGTTTTCCCCATGAGTGATTTATTGGATCATAGCCGATCCGCATTAAATCATATTTTATTTTATCATAAGCCAATTCACTTGACTTATCAGTATTTTCGAACGTCTCAATTTTTGGAGCGCTGCAGAAATACAAAAATTTTCCATCAGGTGACCAGGCAGGCCAAATTTCCATCCGGTCTGGGCTGGAAATTTCCGGAGTGGTTGTTACAGTATTTGTCGGAATATCATAAAGGATAATATCCGAAGCTCGATCTAACACATCCCGACATTCACCCGTTTCATGGAAAAACAATCGCAACTTACTAACCGAGAACGCAATTAAATCACCTGATGGATGCCAAGCTGGATACGCTGCAGGCCCGTTAAATTTTGTTCTCAAATCAATTTTTTGTGCTTTACCATCTTTGATTAACAGCATAGATGTTCCAGGACCACCGCGCATATGAAGAAGCCATCGTTCCGTTCCATTTTTCCAAAAGTTGTGGCAGTTCATACAATTGTCTTGAGTCAACTTATTAAGAAGGACAGGTTTCTCGCTGAAGTTTTCGAGATTTCGTTGAAAGATCCCCATTTTCTTAAAAAGGTTGTAGATCGGGCCAAACATTCTGTATACGAGATAGCTATCTATAGAATCTGGTGAGACCTGATTGACTATTGAATCATAGCGCACCCAACTACCATCCTGATTTCTTACAAAGATCTCTGTGTTCAGTCGTTGTCTAATATTCTCTCTAAGCAGATGTTTCCATGAATCCATAGGAATCTGAATGTTGCCGGTGCTATTTTGAATTCGAATCGGATCCCCTTTGCCACCTCGTATCTTGACAAAATACTCTTGACCGGATTCTTTGATCGAGAAATTCAGAGGTGCAATGTTCGGAGGAATGGCTATGCCAGAATAGTCAGGTTCAATAGTTGCCAGTCGATTCACAGATTGGATGTCCGCTCGTCCCTCTGGTGTTGTCGAACATCCTATACATAGAAAAAGAATTCCAATAAATACAATAATCCAATATATCACATTTTTATTGATGTTATTGAAATTCATTTTGATTCTCCGACGGTCGTGGAGCAGGTTTGACAAACATGAAATAGTACCAATAGGTATCAGCATACCTATCCTTTAAATCTTGCATAGCACCATTTCTATCTCCTTTATGACTTATCAGAATTTGTCGATATTCCAAGAATCGTTTAAAATTGGATAGTTGAACCCATTTCTTCAGCTGATCTGAGCCAAAGTTTGGATCCATCGACGCGATAAAGATCACTGCTTCCTGAACGTGACGAGGCAATTGTGAATATCCAAGGGAATTAAAATCTGAAAGGTGATCCAAGAGCTCATTGAAATTCCCGGTTAAAAGAAGATCTGCGATCATATATTCAAATGCCATTTTATTATTTTGATTTCGCTTCAATAAGAGTTCCAATTTGGGGGAAGAGGCTTTCCCTCGAGAAATCAAATCCTCATGAGGCATAACCAGTTGAATATATTTGCATCCAAGATCATTGGTAAGTTCCCCTGGATTTTCATTCAGTCGAAGAAGATACTCAGCTGTTTTTCCTTGGAATGGAACATCTTTTAAATTCAGGAAAAATCGTCTGGCAGCTTTATAATCACCCTTCAACATATAAACCATTCCGAGCCGTTTTAAAAGATCGGCAGTGGGACCCCTACGCTCGAGGGCTTCATGGGCATAGTGTTGGGATTCATTGACCAGCCCCAGTTTCCAACTTACATTGCTTGCTTCCTCCGGCCATGAAAGACACCATGTTTGATTCATCAGAAGACCGGCAGTTCCTTTAGATTGAGGATAGGCAAACATACTATCGAGAAGCTTGTTTGTTTGAAAGAGGGCGAGATTGGTTTGACATGAAAGGAGAGGAGTCTCGTTCGAATTGTACTGAGTCAACTTGAGCACATCCGTCCAACGTTCTTCACGCACAGCACGGTTGACTTCAAGAACAATCCTTTTTATATCATTGGAAGAGTCCTTCGCCAACAGAATAGTTCCAGCTACGATGAGGAGTGTGCCCATTGCCCATTTCCAGATATAGGCAAATCTAGAAAATTTTTGGAATAGTTTCCGAGTTACAAGTAACTTTTCCCAGACATAGGCAAGTCTAGAAAATTTTTTAAATGGTTTCCAAATTCCAGGTATCTTCGCAATTGAAGCGATGATAAGTGTCAGTAGAAAGAAAGCGGGAAGACTGCAAGCAATGATCCAAGATTCGATCGAATTCTCAAAAGTCAGGTTATGCAGATACGCTTGCTTCAGAGTGATAAGAAAAACAGATATGGATGCCACGAAAGGAAGAAGAGCTGAGATCAACAGAAGTAAAAGGCCGCTTACAATCTTTCTCCTGAAAAGAAGATCACCCAATCCACAGAGAACGGCAAACATCAGAAAAGCTCCGCCAGTGATCCAATATAATAAAACGGTGATGACTAAGCCCAATCCGATACAAATCATCGGCTGTTTCGGTGACCAACGAATGAATAAAACCAGAAAGAATAAATTAATGATTATTGCCAATGTAACACTCAGGTCAAAATCGTAATTGCTATAAAGAACGAGTAAAAGACCAACCGGAATCAGATGAAATGTATGAATCGGACGATTTTCTGTCAGGGTTTCTATCCATTTTCTGGTCAAGAACCCAACTATCCAAAAACAAATAGCTAAAAGTAAGGAGCTTAAAAAATCAGAAAACCAGAATTGCATTAAAAGCGACGAGAGCCAATTGACCAACCCACCTGGGATTTTTAAAAAATCACCCAGAAAATCGGTTCCTTTTAAGAAGACAGACGGGTGCACTTCGAGAATAAGAACGGGATGAATTCGAAGCAACAGGTAGAAGAAGCATGCCAGAAAAACAATGCATTCCTGAACCCAATTACTTACATACGTAAATCCATGTTTTTCATCAGAAAGAGACATTTTTTTACTTAACATTGATGGAAGTAATTATTTAAAATATACGATTTAATAGCAAGTTTTCAAAGAAGTGATTTTGATTCTAAATGTGCTTTCTTATAATTTTACACTAGGATTGATTTTTTCGGTGCTTCAGAACGGATTTTAATCATTGCCTAGCTTAACACTACAGCAATAGTAACTGACCTGCCCCCCCAAAAATAAAGTGATCCAATATGAACTTTGTAAAAAGTATATTATGGATCAACGAGGAACTATCAATTATAAAGACAACACAAACAAATACAATTCTCCTCCGATTTTATAATTCCGCTTTTAAAATACCATCTGTCGTATAACTATTTTTCAGGAAGAGACGATATAAATTCCTGCATTTTCTGATAGTGGGAGCCATTCCAGTAGATTCTATTGCAAGCACTGCACCATTGGTATTCGGTACACCATTCCTTCACTTTTTCGGGAATACGGGAGAGAATTTTTACCATATCGACTTTTTGGAGCGTTAAATTGCATTCAATGCACCGTGTGAAAGGAGCAGTAAGAGCGAAAAGTTGAAATCGATCGAGAACTTCAATAAGCTGAAGGCGTGAATTTTTATTCCTGACCAAATATGCATGAGTGAGACTCTCGGTTTCGATCAAGGATTTATCCTTACTCAAGAGAGTTCGATTCTCCTTAAGAGAAACTCTACAAAGAATATTGTCTGTGTAATCGTTTCGATATAGTGTGTCGAATCCGAGCATTCGAAGAAGATTGGCAAGTTTTCCGAGGTGAACATCAAGAATGAATTTCGGCTGACGAAGAGGATGCTCTCGAACTTTCGTGACAGAGGCGATATCGAAACTTTCGAATACCGGAAATAAGGCGATACGATCGTTATCCTTCAATTGATGTCTAGAATCCACCGAGACGCCGCTTACAAGTACAAGATCAATGCGATCGAATGGAATTCCAAATTGGGACACAAATTTACCAATTGCTACGCCGGATTCAATTCGATGAAGAGAGGTGACGTACCGTTGTTCCGCTGGAAGATTGTCGTTGAGCTCGCCATACCAGCGAACAGAGATTTGAATTATATGCCTTTCCATCTAGATGAATTGAAAAATCCGAGAATAACGTGTTGAACAACTATTTCTTATTCAACATTTGCATTCTCAAGCGTGTTTCGGGCGGTATCATTCAGTTGATATGGCAAGATATCTTCTTGTTGCCGCCTAACGAACCGGCGCTAAACTGCCACGCTGAAAATTTTCAAAATACACAAAACGAAACAAGTTCATGCTGATAACCAAATTGATAAGTATCAAAGTTATAGGTACTAAAAACTGAATAACAAAAACGAAAACCCACCACCAGCCATGCTTAACGTACTCAACTGGCAACCGTCAGCTTGAGCGCCTGGATAGGTTGCATTTTATTTTATTAAAAGCATTTTTTTCGTTTCAGAGAAATTATTTGTTTGAAGTCGATAGAAATATATCCCTGATGAATATCTTTTTCCATCAAATATTACTGAATATTCACCAGCCTTTTGTCGCTCATTGACTAATTTCGTTATTTCCTTCCCTAGAATATCATAAACCGTAATAGAAACAAAACTATTTGTTGGAATTTGGTACTTAATAATTGTTACTGGATTAAAAGGATTCGGATAATTATTTTGCAAAACAATCTTGGTTGGAATATCTAATGAAAACTCTTTTATGAAGGTAAGTGTAGAATCATAAGATTGATATAATCCGCCCTGATATATGCTCAAGAAAACAGAACCATCTTTAGTCATTATTAGATTTGTATTACCGCTGTTAGGCAAACCTGTATTAATATCATTCCAAGAAGTACCTTTGTCTTTAGATAAATAAACTCCATTATTATCTGTACCGGCAACAATCGAGCTGTCATTTAAAAACAATAGATTTGAAACAGCGCTTTTGAAATAGCCTCCTACAGTATCCCATGTACTACTCCCAGCTTTCATGCGACAAATGTATCCATCATAGAAGCCGGCATATACATCTCCACTGGGATTTGAGACTATACTCCTTGGAGAACCATTCTCAAATCCGACATTTGTCCAAGTTTGTCCTTTATCTGTTGATCGAAATACACCGTTGATAGCCGTCCCAGCAAATATATCTCCTAATGGAGTTATGGCTAACGTAGTAATGGAATAATCTTTTAGTTGATATTTCCAAGTAATGCCTTTATCGGTTGAAGAGCAAACACCGTAGTCAATTCCATTCCCACCCCCTGCATAATATATGCCATCGGATGATTTAGCAAGGCAAGAAAATACTCCACTAAAAAGATTAGTTTGAATCCAAGTATTTCCAAAATCCGATGAACGAAATAATCCATAATTGCCATTTGTTGACGCTACGATAAGAACGCTATCATCAGCAAGTATTGCAAGAGGAATATTTGTTGAATTCCAAATTTGTTGCCAGCTATTGCCGTTATCACTACTGGAATAAACACCATCCCATGTGATGCCTGCAAATATGTTTTTACCATATGACGTTAGCGAGGAAATATCAGAATGTCTAAAATTATTATTTATCTTCTCCCAAGAAACACCCTGATTCGTAGAACGAGTAAAACCTTTCCACCTGCTTCCTGCGATAATACTTTTTTTTGCAGTTACAAGAATAGAGTTAGTTTGTACACCGTAGACAAGAGAGTCAACAGTTGTCCATAATTTCCCATCCCTATTTCCTTTTTCAATTCCCTCTATTCCGCAAATAAAAATACTTGAATCTGTAATTGCAATGCCATTCACATATGGCATATTTGCACCAAGTGCTGTCCAAGAATCGCCGTTATCTGTTGAACGCCACACACCGCCTGAAGTTCCTAAATAAATATTTCCGACATTATCTACAGTAAGTGCTCTTCCATTGTCGACCATACCGTAATAAGGATTGACTGATCTAATCCAATTTGTTCCGTTATCTGTGGAGCGTAATATTACGGAATCTTGGACGCCGGCGAAGATAGTTCCATTAGGACTAATTGCAATTGCATAGACATAATAACCTAAAAGCCCAAAATAATTCCAACTTATCCCATTATCGGTTGAACAATACAGACCATTATTATAAGCCAAACCCGCATATATGGTTCCGTTTCCGACATACATCAAACTTAATATAGTCCCTCCTGATAGCCCAGAATAATTCCAACTTTGCCCTGCATCTGTAGATTTATATATACCATCTCCATCTGTTCCGACAAAGACTGTATTGGAATTAGAAGAAAGAATCAGCGGTGTTAAGTTTGAGGGAAAATTTGTTGGAGACCAGAAATCACCATTGTCTGTGGATAGCAAAATAGATTTATATTCAGTCGCTGCAAATAAAATCTTTGATGAATCTAAAGTTATTGATACAATAGAGCCACCATAAAGCCCATTAACAAGAGACCATTTATTTTGAGTAAAGCATAAATAAGTCATACTCATTGATAAGAGAAGAATAAATCTAATATGCTTGTATTTTGCTAACATATAAAATGCAACCTAACGAACGGCGCTAAGCTGCGGCGCTGATAATTTTCAAGTTACTGATAACGAAACGAGTTCATGCGATAAACCAAATTAATTAATCCCCAACCAACGAGGTACTGAAAAGGTAATAATAAAAACGTCAACCCAGCATCAGCCATGCTAATTGCACCCAGCTCATCCCGTCAGCTTGAGCGCCTGGTTAGGTTGCGTTTTGCAAATAATGCAAGTGTCATCTTATCTCGTTGTTGTGCAATGTTCTATTTTCGGTTACCGATAGGCAGGTTCTCGAATTCGCCATTTGTAACGTTGACAACCTTTAATCCTGGCGGGACGACCTGAACACCCTGAAATGCAAACGTTCCAGAAACTTCCTTTTCTTCCAGATCAAATTTTGTGATTGTAACACTTCCAGTAAATCTACTATTGGATGCAAAAACATTTTTTTTTGCGAAATATACAGCGACATTTCCTGTTGCCGAATTATCGTCATTTAGCAAGTACGTTCCAGTTTTTGTAGCGTTCAAATCAATTACGACTAAGGGTGAGTCTGCAGCGGCATGGAAGGCGCTGATTTTAAGTCTGCCAGAAGTGTAAATTACCTTAGCTCGATTACCATCGAACGTGCTTCCATCAATATCAGCTGTAAAAGTGAATGATTTGTGGTCGAAAATAATATAGACAAGTGCCAAAATAAAAATTATAACAAGAACAATTGTCAAAAACGTTTTCATGCGACTCCTTGTATCATAGTGACAATTAATGGTTTCATTCTTTAAGCAATGTCATATAGTTATCTCAAAACGCAACCTAACTACTGATTAGATAGACTTTGTCTATCTTTTGCGCTTATAAGCGTGAAATATAGACTTATATTCTGTAAGATTTATCAAACCTTGTTATCTCTGATGAATAATTGGCGCCAGTAATATGCCTTTTCCATCAACTAAAATCAAGCGATTGTTGATAACCATATTCACTGTAGTAAAGCCTCGACACCACGCCAATGGAATGCCGAGGCTTCGAGGGGACTCGCATCTTTCTGGGGGAGAGAAAGGATGCGAGGGAGACTAAGTATAAGTAATCGATTCTAAAAAGTCAATTCAAATTAAGACGCTACCATCAATATTTCTGCGAGTTGGACTTACTTACAGAATATTCGATTCATAACCAAATACCAACTGCGAAATCATATATATTGGAAACATGGAAAACAAAAACATTGGCATTGCTATCTCTTAGTTATTATTAGATGAAATAAGCGCATTTAAAGTACCGATAGATTTTCTCATATCTTCAATTCCTAAATGAGAGTAAATTTGGGTCATCACGGTCGAACTATGGCCAAGTATATGTTGCACTGTAAAAATAGGTACATCCTTTTGTACCAGCCAGGTAGCTCCGGTATGTCTGAGGCTATGGAAATGGATTCTCTGATCTATCGGAGCTTTCCTCACATATTTTGTAAATCTGCTCGACACATATCCAACTCTCAGTGATTTTCCGTCCGGAAATGTAAATACATGCTCGCTCTTTCTCTCCTTCCGGACGAGAAAGTAATAGACCCATTCATTCATCGGAACAACTCGACTCTTTCGGGTTTTTGTGCGATATGTTTCTGTATTCTCCACAAGTATAAGTCTCCGCTCTAAATCAATAGAAGACCACTTCAGATTCACGATTTCTCCTACCCTCATCATTGTTGCCACAGCAAAACGAACTAAATCACGGAACCATTCGTATTGAATAACAGAGAGCAATTTCTGAAAATCTTCAGGAGTAAGGAAAGTAGGTCTCATTTGAGGAAGTCTTAGTTGCTTACATCTTTTGAATGGGTTATCCTGAAGTAATCCCCAATTCACAGCTGTTCCAAATACAGATTTCAGAGATCGAAAATCGATATTGACCTTTGTCGGCGAAACCTTTTTTAAATGAGAGACTTTAAATTGCTCGATCAACTGAGGAGTGTACTCTAAAAGATTACGATCCCTGCAGTATTTTAAGAATGAAGAGATAGCTCCTGAATACAGAGTGACGGTAGAAGGAGCTAGATTCGCAACAGCAAAAGTGACATACTGTGTTTTAAATTGACTCAGAGTAAGATTATTTGTTTTTTTGGATTTTCTTTTCCTACTCTTTAAAAATCTTATTGCACCTGGTTTTGTTTTTGCACCGGTAGATTGCCAGATACGTTTGCCGTTAAGATAGGTAATAAGATAATAGAAACCGTTGGAACGTTGAATGAGGGACGCCATATTTACCTCCAGTACGCAAAAAAGTGTTAGCACACTGTTAGCACTGCGTAACACTTAGCATCAGAAATGGCGTTTTTAAGTGGACAGGGAGGGAATTGAACCCCCGACACATGGATTTTCAGTCCATTGCTCTACCAACTGAGCTACCTGTCCAAATTTTTCACAACTCAACGAGTGCAACGATGTTAAGTTGTCTGAAAAATTTAGGATCCCGCTGCTGTTTAGCAGGATCCAAACTTTTCATGCTTTCTTAATAAAAATCCCGCTGGACCTCAGCGGGACCAAAAACTCATTGCTTAAAACTACCAGACTTTTCGTTGAAAGTCAAGATTTGATTCTTAGACCTTTCCATTCTTCTTGAGAATATCGCGTGCTATCACAAGCCTTTGCACTTCACTTGTACCTTCAAATATCGGATTTATGCGAGCGTCTCGGTAGTAACGCTCGATGGGGAGTTCTCTCGAATACCCCATCCCTCCATGGATCTGAACTGCTTTATCAGCTACTTTACAAAGTTGCTCTGAAGCGTACAATTTTACATACGCTGCCTGGCGCGAGACTGGTTTCTTTTCATCATACTCTTGTGCCGTACGGTAGACCATCGATTCCAAGGCATAGATTGTCATTGCTATATCTGCAAGCATAAATTGAATCGCCTGGAACTGCGACAGCGGTGCATCGAATTGCTTCCGTTCTTTTGCATATTTTGTACTGAGTTCTAAAAGTTCTTTCATAGCACCGAGACAGGCAGCCCCTAAACCAAGACGTCCGGCATCCAATGTTTTCATTGCAATGAGAAATCCACGACCGTCATCACCAATGATGTTGTCTTTGGGGATTCGAACATTATCAAACGTCAATGCATTTGTCATGCTGGCGCGAATACCCATTTTCTTTTCTTTAGGACCTGCAGTGAATCCCGGAGTTTTTGTCTCAACTACGAAAGCGCTAATACCTCGTTCTGTCCGTGCAAATACCGAAAGAATATCCGCAAGACCTCCGTTGGTAATCCATAATTTTTCACCGTTAATGACCCATTCATTTCCATCGAGTCGAGCTTTCGTCCGTAGGTTAAATGAATCTGAACCGGCGGAGGCTTCTGTCAGTGCAAATCCTCCAATATATTTCCCCTCAGCAAGCGGAACAAGATACTTCTTCTTTAATTCTTCAGAACCGCCAATAAAGATTGCATTCGCTCCAATGGACTGATGTGCTCCAATAAATGTGGAGGTTGCAAGATCACCTCTTCCCATTTCTTCTTGCATGACGCAATAACCAACTTCACCGAATCCACCGCCGCCATACTCTTGAGGGAATGATGCACCAAGGAAACCTATATCCGCAATTTTACGGATTAATTCAGGAGACAGTTTTTCTTCTTCATCCATCTTCTGAGCGAGAGGCTTAACCTCTGTGTTCACAAAATCTCGCGCCATATCACGCAGCATACGTTGTTCTTCGGTGAATTCAAACTGAAACATAATAGATTCCTTCTCACTTAATGAAACAGGTATATTTTTTAATAATTATTGCGGGGGCTGATAAATCCGACTTTGTCTTCGCCTCCGTCAACTCCAAGGACATTGCCAGATATCCAGTTAGCTTCCTCTGAAGAAAGAAGAACAATTGCCCTTGCAACATCTTCAGGTGTCGTAAGTCGTCCGGTAGGGTTCTTCAAACGTGCAGCTTCAACCATCTTTACGTTTCCAGGTATCTTGCGCAACGCCGGAGTGTCCGTTACTCCCGCCATAATTGCGTTTGATGTAATGCCCAGAGGTCCAAGTTCCATAGTCAATTGTCTAATATGCGATTCGAGGCTTGCCTTCGCTGCCGACACTGCACCATAAAAGGGCATCGCCGTATGACCACCAGAACTTGTCATGCCATAAATCCGTCCACCACGTTTGATAAGATTGCGAGTGAGAAGTCCCTGCACCCAATACACAAGACTATGTGCCATCACGTCAACGGTCATTTCCATTTGAGCCTGGGTTATTGCGTCTTCCTGTTTCTTAGCAATAAATGATTTCAAGGTTCCAAATGCAAGAGAATGAAGTAATACTTTAATGGTTGATGATGAATCATTTCCAAATTGTTCCTGAATATCGTCGAGCGTCTCGTTCCGTTTAATACTATCAGCCGCATTGATGTTGTAAAATACTGTCTTTGCGCCTGTATGTTTAATATCTTTGATAAGGTTCTGTACATTCGTCATGGTTGCTTGACGATCAAGATGCACGCCAAAAATATTCATTCCATGTTTTGCTAATTCAATAGCTGTGGCAGCTCCAAATCCGCTTGATGCACCAAGAATAAGCGCCCATTCATTCAACTTAAATTTAACATCTTGCTTCATCGTGGTCTTACTTTCCTTTCATAAAGCATTATAAAAATACGAAGAATTGTCTGAAAATCCATCTCTTATTCAACAGTGACACTTTTGGCTAAGTTTCTCGGTTGATCAACATTACAGCCTCGTGAGACTGCCATGTAATATGCCAGCAATTGTAGTGGGATGACTGCAAGAATCGGTGTGAACAAATCAAGTGTTGTCGGCACAGAGATCATATAATCTGCTAACTGACGGATACCATCCTCCTCATCATTCACAATGGCAATCACACGCCCGCGCCGCGCTTTGACCTCCTGGATATTGCTCATAATCTTCTCGTACGATCTATCATGTGGCGCAATGAACACCACAGGCATATTTTCATCGATGAGCGCGATGGGGCCATGCTTCATTTCTGCTGCAGGATATCCTTCGGCATGGATATAGGATATTTCCTTCAATTTCAGCGCACCCTCAAGCGCAGCGGGGAAATTATACCCCCTGCCAAGGTACAAGAAATTCTTAATATCATTAAATTCGCTCGCGATATATTCAATCTGTTTTGTATTAGCAAGGATCGACTGAACCTTTTCCGGTAAAAGTTTCATTTCACGAACGAGTTCGATACCTTTCTCCCGCGACATTCCCCTACTCCGTGCAATCATAATTGTAAGCAATGCCAGCACGATCAATTGCGATGTGAATGCTTTCGTGGATGCAACACCAATTTCTGGACCGGCATGAATATACACACCAGCGTCGCTCTCACGTGCAATGGAACTTCCAACGACGTTGCATATTCCAATAACAGTCGCTCCTTGCGCTTTTGCTTCGCGTAAAGCCGCCAACGTATCTGCGGTCTCGCCGCTTTGGCTGATCAAAATAACGACGTCACCTTTATTAAGAATAGGATTTCGGTAACGAAATTCTGAAGCATACTCAACTTCCACAGAAATGTGCGCATACTGTTCTAGCATATATTCCCCGATAAGTGCAGCATGCCATGACGTACCGCATGCTGCAAAGATCAGACGAGGTGCATGTATAATTTTGTGGGCCACTTCGCTGAGACCGCCAAGCTTTACCGATCCCTCTTCTTCCAGTAAACGACCTCGCATGGAATTCTGGATTGTCTCAGGCTGTTCATGAATTTCTTTCGACATAAAATGGCGAAATCCACCTTTTTCAATTTGTTCGAGATCGAATGTGAGTTCCTGTACCTCCTTCGTAATCTCAACATCACCTAGCGTCTTGGTAACCACACCGTTGGCTGTTAGCTCGGCAACTTCACCATCTCCCAGATAGACAACTTGTCGAGTATGCTCTATAATTGCAGCTGCATCGGCTGCAACAATATTTTCACCATCGCCAATTCCGAGGATAAGCGGACTGCCCATTCGAGCTGCGATTATTCTATCTGGTTCACGAGTCGATAGAACAACAAGTCCGTATGTTCCTGTTACCTCTTTCATTGCAAGGCGGACCGCATCAAAAAGATTTGGCGTCGATTTGTAAATTTCTTCGATCAAGTGTGCAATAACCTCGGTATCCGTGGCACTAACAAAATGATGCCCTTCCCTCAATAATTTCGTTTTAATAACGAGATAGTTTTCGATAATACCGTTGTGGATTACGGCAATTTCGTTTCGGCAATCTGCATGCGGATGTGCGTTGATGTCATTAGGTTCACCGTGTGTAGCCCAGCGCGTATGTCCCATACCAATATGTGCTTCCGGTAGCCTGCCACCGTTCTGAATTTTCTTTATAAGATCATCGACTTTCCCTGCCTGCTTTTGAATGTGCAATGTTCCATTACTAATGAGAGCTATTCCCGCTGAATCATATCCTCGGTATTCCATGCGTCTCAATCCTTCCAACAAGATGGGAAGCGCATTTTTTTGGCCTATATATCCAATAATGCCGCACATATTCTACCTCCAATTATTGCATCATAGAAATAACCGCCATCATCCTGCCTGCCTTCCGACCATCCCTTCTAAAAGAATGAAACATTTTTCTCTCGCAAATGGTACAGGATGAGCTGACCTCAAAATTGCTCGCTAAAACTCCAAGTTGCATAAGCTGGGACATATTCTCTCTTTTTAAATCAAGGAATGTCTTCTTCTTGTTAAAAGGTACGACTTTATTCCCGAACATCACAGCAACTTCTCTACCCACTTCATAACAACACACTCCAGCGGATGGACCAATATAGGCAAGCATTTGAGCCGGGTCCGTCCTGTATTCCGCTTTCATTTTTTCTACAGCTCGTTTGACAATGAGACCAATTGTCCCTCTCCACCCCGCATGTACAGCTCCAACTGCTTTATTGATCGGATCGAAGATCAAGATGGGAACACAATCAGCTACGGTAACAACCAATGCCACATGGGTTGTATTTGTGATAAGAGCATCGCACTCTCTGTATTCCCCCGGTGCATCAACCTTGAGAACATTGTTCGAATGACATTGGAGTGGAATTGCAAGGTCATATTCCGAAATTCCTACCTGAGCAAAAAATTTTCTACGATTCCTTTTTACACGCGTGGGATTATCTCCGACGTTATAACTTAAATTTATTCCAAATTCGGTATCGTTCTCATTCTCGATCCTGGTACTCATTCCTGCACGAATTTTCGAAATTCCAGAAAAGATCTGGGGCAGAATAACGGTTATTTCTTCCTTATCAGACTGGAAGCCGGATTTCAAACGTCGTTCCTTTCCCACGCTCACTTGAGCAAGATATTGTCCCTCCATGGTCTTCAATGACTCTTCGTGCAATTGCCAACCCGAGCCCCATTCCTTCAGTCTTCGTCGAGAAATTCGGTTCGAATATTCTTGTTCGTATTTCTTCAGGAATTCCTGGTCCTGTATCAGAGATTCTGATAATACATGTATGCTTTTCTAACGAAGTCTCAGCGGTTATGGTTCCAGCTTTCTGTATCGCTTGGATGGCGTTCCTGATGATATTGATAAACACTCCACGAAGCTGGTCGCGGTCGGCAACAATCATCATCGTTGGAGAGGCAAGCGTATGAATAAAGCCGACTCCTTGAATTTCCCGGAACAGATTTATTGTTTCGTTGAGAAGATCGTCAATATTAAGCCGTTCAAACTTGCTCTCCGGCATTTTTGCAAAGCTCGAGAATTCAGAAGCAATTCGAGAAAGCACCTCAATCTGATCGATCACCGTCTGTGTTACGCGCTGGAGTATCTCTTCCCGGTCGGGCGCCTTATCCTTAAACGCCTGACGAACATGCTGGATTGAAAGTTTGATAGGGGTAAGAGGATTCCGGATTTCGTGAGCAACCTGTTTTGCCATTTCCTTCCACGCACTTTCGCGTTCGTGTTTAGAAAGCTCTTCTCTGCTCTTCTGTAATTTGAAAACCATTTCGTTAAATGAGCGTGCAAGTATACCAATTTCATCTCGAGAGTGCGTTTCGACTCGTACTGCAAGATTTCCTTCGGAAACATCTTTTGCTGCAAGGGTCAATAGACGCAAAGGCCGGGCAAAACGTAAGGCGAGCAATCCACCGCCGACCAAGGCAATCCCAAAAACGATGGCATACGCACCAAAGACATAAGCATTTCGTTGTGCTAATTCAGATTCTATTTCTTTTTCTCGATTCAATGTCGGGATTGCGAGTACTCCAACAATAGAACCGGCAATTGAAATTGGGGCGTACCCTACCACATATTCAACAGAACCAATCTTCTCTTTCGTTAAAAAATAACTTTTTCTTTCGAGAACCGACGAGGCAAAGGCTTCTCCATCAAGTCTTCCATCTAAAAGTCCAGCGCGATAGAGTTCGGACCGACTGCTTGCCTGAATCGACGCATTACGATAAACTGAGAAGTCAATGCTATATTCACTGGCAAGCGCTTCGCAGAAATCATCGTCCACTCCAAGCGCAAAATCTTCCTCGTCTGTAATGTATGTACTAATGCGATCCTGTAATTGAGACAATTCGCGATATAATGTTGTTTCAATTTGTTCCTGCACTCGTTCTGCAACAAGTTGTTTGTTGTAATAGCTCAAAACTGCAAGAGGCAAAAGCGTAATGCATGCAAATCCGAGAAAAAGCTTGCCTTTGAATCCCAGCATCGGCAGGACACCGCGATCGCGTCTACGAATGAACGCATATATTCCTCCTGCAGCTAAAACTCCAAGGCAAATAAAAAATTCCTTTAGATAGCTGAATAATTCCCATCGGACATCCAATCTCTCGAGACTGATCGACACAATTTTCTCCGGTGAATCCATATCTCTTAAAAATACGGTTTGCGTTTCATATCCATTGATTCTCATGTCCTTCCACAGTATAGCGTTTGGAGCTTTCTGGAGTTCAGACTCAATTGTCGAAGACAAAAATCGATCCGGGGTTAATTTGCTTCCCGTTGAAAATAGTAGCGTGTCCATTTGAAACTCGTGAATGGCAATTTCGCGAACTATATCATTTTCAAATCGATCTCCAAATTGTCGAAGGGGTTCGGTTTCCTGGTCATGAAAAAAAGTTTTCTGATGCTCCGAAAGAAGGAGTGCAAGGCTGCCCACGAATTTCTCACTTGAATCACGAACTGTTATCCAAGCACCATAGAGCTTGCCCAACGTTTTCTGCCCTGTTCTTCCTATGACATGGACAGCATTTTCTTCCCCTTCAAACACTCGAGTAAGAATCTCTTGTTGTTCCGGCTTGCTCATTCCTACAACGAATCGATCCACCTCATCTCCTTTTGGGTCGTAAAGAACAAGGGCAGAATTATATCCTTCCTTGCCAAACAGCGTCTTTGTCCACAATACAAATGCAAGATTCGTTTTTTTTGCTTCCGCAATATCATTCGTTATAAATTCTTTTTTCAAACCTTCGACAGACGTGCGAATTCCATCAAGCACTACATAGGTTAACCAATTGTCTGAAGGCCGTAATAATTCTTTTGCTACAACTTCCACCTCCCTGCATTCTCTCTGTTGGAGTCTCTGATGTACCATCGGCACTCCCAGCAAAAACGAACCTAACACTATCGATACTACTGTTCGCCATTTCGTTGATGGTACGCCAATCTTTGAATTGTCCCAACGAGACAGCAATTCCACCAAGACAACGCTGAGCGTTATGAACAAGAGAGCACTGAAGAATTGCGATTGGGGCGTCCCATCTATCCATAAAAAGAGCGGGATACATAAGAGTAAAAAGACGATGTAAAGGATTCGGATCTTTAATTCTGATGAAGGGAATTGAAGAGAAAGAATTTTCCTCCCTATCCAAAGTAATACCGTCGAAACGCACAGTAATGAAACACCCAGCAATAGAACATTGAGATACATGATCGCTGATGTTCCATCTAATAATATCTCCGATGGATTGTTAAATCGTATCGTTGAATCAAACACAAAACTTCTCAATGCTTCGCTAAACCCCCGAAATATCCAAAGTATGAAAAGAGCAATCACAAATAAAATAATAAATGCGCCGATTCGTTTAACGCGTATTCCTAATCTTGCAATGACTTTTTCCACTTGTTTGTTAAAAACCATGTGCGTGAAGAAGAGCCAAGTCGAAATTGCTACTGTTACCATGCTGATGATCAGTTCTCCCAATGAAGAACTTAATCCAAAGACAAAGGGAGACGCATATAAATTCGGATTGAAAAGCCAACCGTTTATAATAGTAGCCGGGAATTCCATCTCGCGCCATACCAATCTCACCAACCACAGAGAAAGAATACTTACAGCCGTCGGTATCCAATCCTTCCTGATACGCGCTATCCACAGTATTCCGGCGTATGCAAGGAAGATACTCCCAAAAGCGAAACAAAAACCAATCAACATCGAATATACTTCGACGGCAGAGGCAATTTCACTCTCGATGGTTCTTTCTTCTACAGAGAATTCAACGACCGTATTCCCTTCCCTATCAACAATAGGAATGACGAACTCGTCCTGATTTGGTTGGGTGGTTTGCGGGATCCGGAGCGTGACTTTTACTTTCAATTTCTGTGAAAGATCTTCGCTGAGACTTACTTTTTGAACAAACCGATTTGAGATTGGAGAATTTAATTCAAGCGGCTCACTCGCCATCAAATAATATTTATCGGACGTAAGACATCTGCCAACCGTGAGGTACGTACGCAGTCCATTTTGTGTGACACGGACAAATTGCTCGGGGAGATTCTGACCGAGAACCTCTGCATACCGGTGCGTTATGCTCGGTCCATTCCAAGCAAAGAGATTTCCTTGCGGATCTACAAGGTCGAGTGTTTGGTCATCATGCAATCGATAGAAATTCAACGAGTGAAACGCTTTGAGGGCAGCAGGTACGTCATTCAGGTTTATACTTGCAATAAGAGAGGTGTCGACAGAAACATGCTCGAGGATTTCGGTCAGTTGTTCAACTCGGCTTTGAAAAGCATTGCGAATAATTTGTTCGTTCTGTGAGCGCCGAATGCTGCGCTCTGCATCCCATCGATGAGAAATATACGACGGGATGAAAACCCTTATTGCATACAATGCGCCGGCTAATGCAATACAAATAAAAAAGCCCCATAACGCGGGGCGGACATTTCGTATGATTCGATCTCTCATGTCGTCATCATTATCAATAAATATTGAATTGGCTGATGACCCATTGCGAGTCCTGCCGAGTCAAAGACACATACACCTGCGCTGATTTCTGCATTCCTTTTTGGACATAAATAAAACGACCCGTTGCATACGGTGCAGAGTCTTTTTCTTGAAGTCGGGAAAACTTAAATGAAACGAGGCGGCGTTCTGAAAAATAACCAACAAGTACCAATACCGCTTGGTTGGCCGAATAGTATCCATGGTCACCGGAACTAATAGTCATGGAAACTATTTCACCAAGTTCTTTTTTAAATTTGCCCACCGCGTTATTTTGCAGCCCATATTCCACGTTCTGAAAAATCTCTGTTATTGGAGAGTGCTGAACGGTTGGATGGACAGTAGGGATAACCAGCGTATCACCCGCTTGAATGGTCACAGATTGAGTCTTCACTTGCTCTTCGGCAATAAACGACATAAGCAGTATGATGAGCAAATATTTCATTAATTGTGTCTAAATTATCAGAAAACGTGCAGAAAGTCAATGAATGAAAAAGCAAGAGATATCTATCCAATCACTTCAATTCATGTTGAGCAATCGCTCCAGTGATTTTCTTCCCGTTGGAGACGGTCGAATAATTCCGAGTTCCGGATCCTTTTCAGTAGTCTGTTATTCTAAACAGTCAGGATTTTTTATACAAACAATGACTTTCCATTATTGATGATTCCTATTGCTTTTCCTTTGAGTCGTCGACCATGGAACGGTGAGTTCTTGGATTTTGATTTGAATGCCTGAATATCTACCACCCATTCTTTTTCAGGATCAAACACCGTCAGGTTGGCTTTTTCCCCTTCCTGGATATTTATCATAGACAAAGAAAGTATCCGTCGAGGATTGATTGAGAGTTTTTCTATCAATTGATTCAGAGTGAGATATTTTTTGTTCGCCAGTTCTGTCACAGATAATCCGAGAGCTGTCTCTAGTCCGACAATCCCAAATGGGGCTTGCGCATATTCCACTTCCTTCTCATCTATCGTATGCGGCGCATGATCAGTTGCAATCACATCGATTGTACCATCGCGTAGTGCTTCTTTGAGGGCATGTACGTCATCTTTCGTGCGCAATGGCGGACTCATCTTTAAATTCGTATCAAAACTTTCTACTGCTTCATCTGTAAGTGTGAAGTGATGCGGCGTGACTTCGCACGTAATATTGAGCTTTTCTACTTTTGCTCGTCGAACACATCCTATCGATCCTGCAGTACTGATATGTGCAACGTGATACTTCGAATGTGGAACATAGCGCAAGAGAATGATGTCGCGCTCGATCATGAGTTCTTCAGCAATTGGAGGAATTCCAGGCATTCCAAGGCGAGTTGCAACAAGCCCTTCATTCATGAGCCCATTCCTTGTCAGCGTTTGTTCCTCTGCATGCTGGATGACAGGTAAACCATACATCGATGAGTACTCAAGAACTCGACGCATCAATTCCGCGCTTGCTATCGGTGATCCGTCATCCGAGAATCCAACCGCGCCTGCTTTGGATAACTCAGCCATCGGCGCCAATTCTTCGCCTTTGCGTCCTTTCGTCGCCGCAGCAATCGGATATACGTCCACAAGACCTCCTGTCACACGTCTGCCTTCCTCCTGCACATATCGCGCAACCGACTCTTCATCAATCGTTGGATTTGTGTTAGGCATGCAACAGACAGCGGTAAATCCTCCCGCCGCCGCAGAGGCGCATCCTGTTTCAATCGTTTCCTTATGTTCGTACCCCGGTTCACGCAAGTGTACGTGCATATCGATAAATCCCGGAGCAATGATCTTGTTCTTCAGATCGATGGTCTCGAAGGAACGATCTGCAGAGAGCGATTGCCCAATGCGTTCTATCCTTCCATCGACGATCAACATATCGGTAACAACATCTTTCCCTTTTGCGGGATCAATAAGACGGCCTGATTTCAGATGTAGTTTCATGTGCTATTCCTTTAATTGGAGGTTCCAAGTAAGTAGAGTACTGCCATACGAACTGCTTCGCCGTTTGTCACTTGTTCAAGAATAACAGAGTGCGGTCCATCGGCAAGATCGGCTGAGAGCTCGACGTCGCGGTTGATGGGACCTGGATGCATAATGGTGATCGGCTTCGGTGCTCGGTCAACTTTTTCTTTTGTCACACCAAAAAAGCGATGGTATTCACGAAGCGATGGGAAAAGTCCGCTCTTCTGCCGCTCCAATTGAATGCGAAGAACATTTAACGCATCAACCTGCGGGATGACATCTTCCAATCGGTGATACACGCGAACACCAAGGGCTTCGATATTTCGCGGAATCATAGTCGCGGGACCACATACGGACACTTCGACTCCCATCGTTTTTAATCCGTAGATGTTTGAGCGCGCAACGCGGCTGTGCAAGATATCACCGACAATGCAGACACGAAGTCCTTCGAGCTTTCCGTATTTCTCCCTCAATGTCATCATATCGAGTAACGCCTGAGTGGGATGTTCGTGCGCACCATCGCCCGCATTAATCACATTTGCTTCCACCACACGAGTGAGAAAGTGCGGCGCTCCTGATGATGCATGGCGGATGACAACCATATCGATTTTCATTGCTTCGATATTGCGTGCAGTATCCTTGAGCGTTTCTCCCTTACTGACACTGCTGCCCACTGCAGTAAAATTCACCACATCTGCCGAGAGCCGCCGCTCTGCAAGCTCGAACGAAATCCGCGTGCGGGTGGAACTCTCAAAGAACAGGTTCACAATCGTTTTTCCTTGCAACGGTGGAACTTTTTTAATTGGCCGCTCCAAGACTTCCTTAAATGATATTGCAGTGTCGAGAATGAGCGCAATATCTTCCTTTCGCACTCCTTCCAATCCTAGTAAGTGACGACTTTGTAATTTCATAATCATTTCTCCTTTTCGTCATTCTCAATAAGGTAGACTGCATCTTCTTCATCCGCTTCTGTCATTTCAACTTTCACTTCCTGACCTTGCGCTGTTGGAACGTTCTTGCCGACAAAATCCGCTTTGATAGGCAGTTCGCGATGCCCACGATCAACAAGTACCAACAATTGAATCATTGCCGGTCGTCCTAGATCCATTAATGCGTTGAGTGCGGACCGGATCGTTCGCCCTGTAAAAAGGACATCATCAATAAGAACGATCACCTTTCCTCGAATATCAAAGAGAATCTCAGAGCTTTTCAATTGAGGTTGATCTAACCGCCCGCGAAGATCGTCACGGTAGAGCGTAATGTCTAAAACACCGACCAGCACACTCACGTTTTCGATCTCTTCTATCTTCTTCGCGACGCGATGTGCAAGAAATTCTCCACGTGTTCTAATACCCACAAGAACTACATCATGAACACCTTTATTCTTCTCCACTAATTCATGAGAGAGACGGTTCACAGTTCGCCGGAGTCCGTCGGCGTCGAGCACTTTTGTTTTCATCATCATCCACCTTTCTTGAAATGAAAAAACCCCCAGTTCCAACGAATCAGGAAAAGGGGGCTGAATAATCTGACATCATCTCTATCCCTTCCCTACCTCGCTGGATAGGAATTAAAGGAACTTCTCAAAGAACATTTACTTATCGTGGGCGCTGCGGGGATCGAACCTGCGACCTTACGCGTGTGAGGCGTACGCTCTGAACCAGCTGAGCTAAGCGCCCGCAATTTATTGCCTTGTATTTCTTAATACTTTTTAAAGATAAGGAAATATTTGTTCTGGTTCAACCCATAATTTTTCTGTATGAAAAACTCCAGATGTACTATAAAAGCTTCGCCAAAAGACCTTTGTCTTTCATGAGGTTATCGTCTCTTAAGTTGAGAGAAAACGCCCGTGTTTTTGCCTCGTGAGTTCCTTTCGGAATATTGAAGTGCACAAACATATATTATCCTTGTATCTCACGATTGAATTCATCAGAATCTCATTGAATCACAAGTACTGCACTTTGTTCCCTTACAAGGATTCTATTGCAAGCACTTCCAGTATATCTAATCATCAGATATTGGAAATTGATATTGCATGATTCACTTGCAACTATTATCTTTGACATTATGATTGGAACGATTCTCTGTCCATTCCTGCGCAGGAAATGATAAAAAGACAAGAGCAGCTTTCACAAATTAAATACCTCACAACTCAACGGAGAAGAGCATGATAAAAAATGGAGCTAATGCTGAGGTTGCCGATCATACCCAAGGTAGTGTAATGTGTCCGAGTTGTAAAGGAACTGGCATCTCCGGCGCACACGTTATATGCAAGGATTGCAGGGGCTTTGGTTTTACATCTTCTCGAATGATAACCTGCCAGCAGTGCAAAGGTACTGGCTTCAGCAAACCTCATGAAACATGCAAACATTGTAGAGGTTTCGGGTCTTTCCCAGGGAAGTAAAACGTCAACAACGTGCGTTTCTCTTCTTTCTCAGTTTATCTCATAAGCATTCGAACTGCTCCCATCTGATTCGGTTCGAAATAATTTTATTCGCCGTACACCGTCATCCGTTCGATAGGTAAGATTTTTTTTCTTGTACTTCCTTTAAAGACAGCTGGAACACTCGCAAAGGTTTCGTAAATAATCCCAAGTATAGATGCCGGTCGAATGACCATCTCCCCAAGATATCTGAATTGCATAGTGACCCACTTGCTGAATTCCGATGAGATTGTACCTACCGGGAAGTTGTGGCTGTGGTTTTGGTGTGTACGTTTTGAGGAGCACTGTTTCACCCTGACATCCTGCACAAGGGCAGTGATCACGCAATGTGCGGAGAGAAATGATGGTTGCATGTCCATCATCCCATTGGATAGAAAGTTCCAGAGGCGAGGATAGTTGTATTTTCGATGCTATCAAAAAAAACCTCGATTTTCTTGCTGAGCCTATAATGAAAAAGGACAATCATTCGGATTGTCCTTTTCGTGGACCGTACCGGGTTCGAACCGGTGACCTTCCCGTCACGACTCCGTCGTGTCGGGACGCTCTCCTGCCTTGATCAACCCTTCGATATACGTTCTACTCTTTTTTCTTTTAATTTCCAATTCCCGCTTCATCGCTGCTGAACGTGTGGCAAAATTCTCTACATACACTACTTTCCATGGCTTTTCTCGTCGTGTATATTTCGCCATTCCTAAATTATGCTCAGTTAGTCGACGAGATATTTCATCGCTATGACCTATGTAATACCGACCGGAATTACTACTTTGAAGTATGTACATTGAAAACATAATATGAAAAAGGACAACCATTCGGATTGTCCTTTTCGTGGACCGTACCGGGCTCGAACCGGTGACCTCCACAATGCCATTGTGGCGCTCTCCCATGCTGAGCTAACGGCCCATTATTCGTATAAAATATACCCAAGGATCGGTGCAAAGTCAATCAGAAATTCATTGCAAGAGGAATGAGTTTTCAGTAACTTATCATTAATTATTAACGAAAGAATCTCGATGATGCGTCTTCTTCTTTTTCTTTTTTTTGGTTTTATTCTTCTTGTATCAAGTGGACTCATCTCCTGCAAAGATACACAAACGAATCCATCATTAGAGCCGTTTCCAGATAGTAACGTAAGTTTTACCAAGAATGTTGAACCATTATTTCAGCAGAAATGTGCACCTTCGCCATGTCATGGAGGCAGTGCACCGGCAGCCGGATTGAATCTTGAAAGTCCTTCATATTCAGCTCTTATGAATCGTACCGGACTTGTCATTCCTGGCGATGCAAACCATAGTACCTTGGTTCAGCACTTAGAAGGAAGCTTGTCCCCTATGCCACCACCTAAGTTTCCGCAATTAACACAAAATCAAATCACTGGTATAAAAACGTGGATTAATGAAGGGGCGAAATATAATTAAATGTCAGCGCCCTGACAAATTCCGTGCATCTCTTCCCCAGTGCAGTTTTCTCCTCAGAACATCGTAGTAACTGGTGTTCATTCTCTTCACAAGTTTTGTAACAAGCAGCGAGCGTTCTATCGCCACTTCCAATGGAAGTCGTACGAATATCTGAGATTGACCATCTGCAGTAATTCGCATTTTGCCGTGTGCAGTTTGAACCTTGAGTGTGATAATGGATTCCTCCGGTACAACAACCGTTCTTGCAGTCAGTGAATGCGGGGAAATCGGATTAATGAGCATAGAATGGTTTGTCGGTGTAACAATGGGACCACCATTTGAAAGCATATACGCAGTGGAACCAGTTGGCGTTGCAACGATGGTGCCATCACAAGTAAATTTAGATAGAAACTCACCATTTACAAATGTTTGCACACTAAACATACGCGAAGAATCGGTTTGGCTGAGCACAATGTCATTGAGTGCAAATATGCATTGTTTTGATTTATTGATGCATGCTTGCACCATCATTCGATCTTCGATTCTATAATCACCTCGTAATATCTCGGTGATACAATCATCGAGCTCTTCAAGAGACACTTCTGCAAGAAAGCCTAATTTCCCTAAATTAATTCCAAGTATGGGGGTTGCGTGACTGCTTACGAGCCGTGCAATCCGAAGAATCGTCCCATCACCGCCAATCGAGATTACAATGTCGCATGCCGTCGGCAGCTTTTTTTCAGAGACAACATTCGACCGAAGGAGGAACTGCTTATCGATCTTTCCACGTAATCCTTTTGCCAGTGTATCCGGAAGAATATACTGCACTTTCTCCTTTTGACATCGAGCCATAAGCCTTTCGATGACCTGTGGTAATTCTGTCTTTTCCAGATTTCCGCAAATTCCAAATTTCATGATTGTGTCTTTTCCTTATCTGTAGATTGCTGTTCCTTTGTCGATTCATCGACGTAATTCAACTTAAGTTCCTGCAAAATCCCTTTGAGAAAACGAGATTCGTCATCTGATAAATTTCCCTTCGTTCTTTCCTCCAGCATATCCAGAATATCGATGGATAATTGAGCTTGTTGAAGATCTCGCTCAATTTTATCGGAAATGGGATTTTTTAGTTTTCCCATTTGCTGCATCGCCGCCGCCTGAAATGTCATGATCAGACTGAATAACAACGAGGTATTTTTTTCTTCTTTCATGGATTACCACCTTCTTTCTGAATTGAATACTCCCAAAGTTTCGCATACTTCGTAAATACATAATTTGCCGAAAGCACACACAGGATCAATCCCGGAATTCCATCGAGAAATCCTAGGCGCACTATATACATCTTGATGAATACCCAGATGGGATTAACGATCAATTGAACAAGCTTAAATCCCTTTTTGTGTACCACCAACTCTTCAGCTGCGAGTGAAGTATATTTGTTGAACTTCTCAAAATAATATCTCAGATCGGGATCAGTGTAATGAAGAAGATCAGAGTGTAATGAAATTGTTTCTCCATGGACTTCCAATCGCTCATGCACCTTTTCTTCCGTGAATCGGCCCGCTGAACGCCGAAATACGCGCGTAACACGTCCAGGATACCATCCGCAATGATTGATCCATTTGCCAAGGAAATTTGCTCTCCGCGGCATACTCAATGCGACTACTTTTTGATCAACCGAAGAAATTCTATCCTGTATTTCTTTCTGTAATTCCAATGTAACACGTTCATCGGCGTCAAGAGATAAAATCCATTCACTTGTGCATTGAACCAGCCCATAATTTTTTGCTACACCGTATCCATCCCAAGGTCGACTGAAGATCTTTGGAGTAAATTCTTTTGCGATATCAACAGTACGGTCCATGCTGCCTCCATCGACAACGATAATCTCATCCACCCACGTAATCGATTTGAGACAGGCGCGAATGTTCCTCTCTTCATTTTTTGTGATAACGATAACAGAAAGAGTGCTCACTTCAATCCTATCCGGCAATAACGATGTTCACTAATTTGTTCGGAATAATAATTCTCTTGATGATGTGCTTTCCGTCCGTGTAGCGTTTGATGTTGGCATCACCCAATGCCAGCCGTTCCAGTTCTGCATCGGAAGTATCCTTCGCAACAGCAACTTTCGATCGAATCCTTCCATTGATTTGTAACACCACCTCCACCCTTGATTCTGCACATTTTGCTTCATCGTACACAGGCCATGGTTCATAGGCCGTCGACTTTGCGTGACCAAGCTTTTCCCAAAGCTCTTCAGCAAGATGAGGAGCGAACGGTGAAAGAAGCAATACAAAGTTTTCCAGTAACTTGCGCGGCCGGACTTCCAACTTCATCGTTTCGTTCACAAATATCATCATTTGTGCAATGGCAGTATTGAATCGAAGTCCGTCAATATCGTCTCCAACTTTCTTTACAGTTTGATGGTAGAGTCGTTCATAATCAATGGTCGCTGCGACATCCTTGATGGATGCATCTAACGTACCTTCATCATTCACAAACAATCGCCAAACACGATTGAGAAAACGGAAAACCCCTTCCACACCGCGTGTATTCCACGGCTTCATTTCTTCCAACGAACCCATAAACATCTCAAACAAACGCATCGAGTCGGCACCATATTCTTTCACGACATCATCTGGATTAACGACATTCCCTCGTGACTTCGACATCTTGCGGGAATCTTCACCAAGAATAATTCCCTGATGCCTCAACTTCATGAATGGTTCCTTCGTGCTGACATAGCCAAGATCATAGAGTACTTTGTGCCAGAATCGCGAATACATCAGATGCAGCACAGCATGTTCTGATCCGCCAACGTAGAGATCAATCGGCATCCATCGCTTTTCCTTCTTGGTATCACAGAACGCACTGTCATTCTTAGGATCGATGAAACGGAGATAGTACCAGCACGAGCCAGCCCATTGAGGCATTGTGTTTGTCTCACGTCGCCCTTTCAAACCTGTTTCTTTGTCGACAACATTGATCCAATTTGTTGCAAGAGCTAAAGGCGACTCCGTCGTTCCGCTCGGTTGAAATTTCTCCAAGCTCGGCAACTCCAAAGGCAATTCCTTCTCGTCCATCGCCTTCATTGTTCCATCTTCAAGATAGACAATGGGAATCGGTTCGCCCCAGTACCGTTGACGTGAGAAAAGCCAGTCTCGAAGCTTGTACTGAACGGTCGCTTTGCCAATTCCTTTCTTTGCCAGCCATGCCGCAATTGTCTTCTTGGCTTCCGGAGTTGGAAGCCCGTTGAGCGAGACTTCATTGTTCGAAGAGTTTATTCCGATCCCATCTTCCACAAAACACTCCGGTGCATTCGAACCACCATCAACTACTTTGATGATAGGCAAATCGTATTTTTTTGCAAATTCCATATCACGGTCGTCGTGACCCGGCACAGCCATAATTGCCCCTGTGCCATAGCCCATCATCACATAATCAGCGATCCAAATCGGAATTTCTTTTCCGGTCGTCGGATTCATCGCATAGCCGCCTGTAAAAACACCGGTCTTCTCTTTTTCTGTTCCACGCTCAAGGTCGCTTTTGATTGCCGTCTCTTTTCGGTACTTCTGAATTTCCTGAACCCGCTCCGGTGTTGCTATGGTATCCACAAGAGAATGTTCCGGCGCAAGCACCATATATGTTGCACCGAACAACGTATCAGGTCGTGTAGTGAAAACACGGATTTTTTCTGCTTTACCTTTCACCAGAAATTCAACATCGGCTCCTTCCGAGCGGCCGATCCAATTGCGCTGCTGCTCAAGTGTCGATACGGGCCAATCGAGTTCCTTTGCATCTTCCAACAGGCGGTCGGAGTATGCAGTAATACGCATCATCCATTGCCGCATCGGACGACGTTCGACCGTGTAGCCCTTTTCAGTCCATTCGGTAACTTCTTCGTTTGCTAAAACTGTGCCGAGTGCCTCGCACCAGTTGACAGGAATTTCTGCAACAAACGCCAAACGAAATTGCGCGATGAAATCGTGCTTTTCTTTTTTCGATTTTTTCTTCCAATCGTCCGCGGTGAAATGTTTTTCAATGTTTAGATTTTTCGTTCCGTGCACAGCAAGCTTTTGTTCCAATGTTTCAATGGGTTTGGCTTTACGTTCTTTCGGATCGAACCATGAATTATAGATTTTCAGGAATATCCACTGCGTCCATTTGTAGTATTTCGGATCGGTGGTATTCACTTCCCGTTCCCAATCATAGCTCAAGCCCAGCATTTTAATCTGGCGTCGAAATGTATCAATGTTCCTCTCGGTTGTTGCGCTGGGATGAATGTTCGTCTGCATCGCATAGCGCTCTGCCGGCAAACCAAACGCATCCCATCCCATCGGATGGAGAACCGCAAAACCTTTCATTCGCCGATAACGGCAAAGAATATCTGTGGCAGTGTATCCTTCCGGATGACCGACGTGCAGGCCGGCTCCGGATGGATACGGAAACATGTCTAATACATAGAGCTTTTGTTTCGTATCATCGTCAGGAACACGGAATGTCTTTTTGCTGTCCCAGTATTCCTGCCATTTTCGTTCGATAGTTAAAAAATCATACTTCATGTCGGAAACAATCCTTTACTCCAAATGGGAAACACCCTGCATCTCATTTACGCGGCTGTATAGAATTTACGTAAAGTGTGGTCTATTATCAACGGATGGAGAAAGAAAGCGGTTCCTCAGTTTGGTGCAGTCAAGACTTGTATTCTGACCGATACTGTTGAGTGTCAAGAAGAAATTCCTGACATCATTAACCAGCTATATTAAATTGGGATATTATCCCCAAAAAACACATTCTCAGATGGTCTCGGTGTCGCCCTAAGAACGCACCAGCATTCTTCCGAGAAATGTCTATCGAAATGGACTCATGACTATAATATCGCTACTACATTTTCCTGCATCGGTAATCCGGTAACAAGGACTTCATTGTCTTTAGTTATATAAACGTCTATCTCGCTTCGTATACCGAATTTATCGCGGAAATAAATTCCCGGTTCAATGGAAAATGAAGTTTGTGGTATGATAGTCCTTTCATCACGAGTTTCCAGGTTATCCATATTAGCGCCGTTGCCATGCACTTCTTCTCCGATAGAATGCCCCGTGCGATGAACAAAATATTCGCCATATCCTTTTTGAGTAATATAATTCCGTGCCGCGTCATCTACTTCATATCCATGGACAACTTTCCCCTTCTCCATGGAAGAGCGTACAAAGTTTAATGCCGCATCACGTCCGCCTTTAACGATTTGGAAAATTTTCTCATATTCATCTGGAACTGTCTCGCCTATAAAACCTGTCCACGTAATATCGGCATACACCGAGCGCAGCTTATCTTTCTTCGCCCACAAATCCAAGAGTACAAAATCACCTTTTTGCAGCGGAGCATGAATCTCTTTTGTCGGTTCGTAATGCGGGTTGGCGCTATTCGCATTGACCGAGCAATTAGGGTCGCTTGATGTGACTAATCCACGGTTCTTAAATTCCAATACCATAAACTGCTGAACATCATATTCTGTAACTGCACTGTTCAACAGGATTTTATCTCGAATAAATCCAAATGCTTTATCCGCAATTTGCCGAAGATGTGTCGCACTTTTGATGTTGTCATTCAATTGCTCTTCATCCCAGCGTGCTTCAAAGTATTGGATGAGATTCGCCGAAGACACCACTTCTACCCCGGAAGTTCGAACCAATTCAACAGCGCCTGCATCGACGGTTGAGACATATGGAATCGCACACTTCGGCGAATATTCCATCGCCACTCGTTTTGAACCGGAAAGAAGTTTCTTCAATCCCTCTTCCAATGACCGCCAACTCAGATAGATGCTTTTCCCGCCCGGCAAAGCATCCAAATTCCACTCTTCAATTCTATGCACCAATTTTCTTGGCTCACCGATGGCAGGTATATAATAAAAGTATCGTCGTGTGAACATAATATGCTCTGGAAGCGCAAGAAGCCGGGTTGCAAAGACATTTGATTCTCTAAAGTTATAAAGCAGCCAGCCATCGATCTTTTCAGCCTGCAATACCTTTTGGATCTCGCGAATCAGTTTTGGGTAATCTTTTGATGCTGCCATAGGGTTTGCCCTTTCAGCAAGATGGTTTGTACAAATAAAAACCCGCCCCGACTTCCACCATAAGAATGGCGGACAAGTGTCGAGACGGGCTTAATGTACTATACAGTCAGTTACTTTACAACTTGTCCCACTGGGGCTTGTTCCACAAGGACTTTCTCTTCCGTCCCTTCCGCGGAATTCGGAACGCTCACGGATTTGCGTCTGCCGTTCTGATGTTTCCGCATATACTTGCGCTCTACCGGATGCTGTTCTACCGTTGCATCTTCTACATCCGGATAAGTATAAATCTCATACTTATAGTTGCGGAGCAGAATATCTTTCCCATTCCGTCCGAGCACATATTGCGGTAATAATGGAATCTTTCCACCTCCGCCCGGCGCATCGATAACATAATAGGGAATGGCAAGTCCTGATGTATGTCCGCGTAGTTTATCCATAATCTCTAAACCAACGCGCACAGGTGTTCTGAAATGGTTTGTGCCTTTGGTGAGATCGGCTTGATAGATGTAATACGGACGCACGCGCATCTTGAGCAGCTTTCGATGTAATTCCAGCATGACTTCTGCGTTATCGTTCACACCTTTCATCAACACAGCCTGATTACCAACAGGGATTCCGACATCCGCCAGCATATTGCACGCGCGCTCAGCTTCCGGCGTGCATTCCCACGGATGGTTGAAATGCGTGTTCACATACAATGGATGATATTTCTTCAACATCTTGCAGAGTTTTGTCGTCACTCGCTGCGGCAGAACGCATGGTATTTTTGTGCCAAGACGAATAATCTCGACGTGAGGAATCTCTCGAAGTCCTGCAAGCACTTTCTCTAAAGCATAATCGGTCACCATCAACGGATCACCGCCTGAAATAATCACATCCCGTATCTCAGGATGAGCGCCAATATATTCTAATCCCCGTTGAATGTATTTTGCATTGATCTTGGTAGAGTCACTCACTTTTCGTTTACGCGTACAGAAGCGACAGTACATCGAGCATTGACTGGTGATGAGAAAGAGCACTCTGTCTGGATACCGATGCGTAATACTGGGAACAGGACTATCAGCCTCTTCATTTAAAGGATCCTCAGGCGCTTTCTCGTCCTGAAGTTCAATTGCATCCGGAATACATTGCCGCCAAATAGGATCGTTGGGGTAGCGAATTAAACTGAGATAGTATGGATTAATTCTGATATGGAAAAGCTTGTTGAGCTTCTCGGCGGTTTCTGTATCGAATCCAAATCGCTCAACTAAATCTTTTGCACTGTCCACGCTCTGTCTCAGCATTTCTTGCCATAGTTCCATAACGTATGCGCTTGCTCCTTAGAAGTGTTTAGTATAGATGACCAGGTCATCACCCGGTGCATAGTAATCTTTAATATGAGCTGCCTCCGCGTACTGATGCCGAAGATAGAACTTTCGTGTCGGTTCATACTTTGGCTGTGACGATGTTTCAACAACAAGCAATGTTCCGCCCATTCCTTGCACTTGCTGTTCACAATGCTCGAGCAAGTCGCGGCCAATTTTTTTTCTGTGCATGCGTGGATGCACTGCAATCCAATACAGATCATACGTCGATTTTGTCATCGGTGTCGGTCCAACACAATAATATCCCTGAAGAGCGCCGGACTCATCCACATACGTATACAGGAAATAATCTTTTTGATCTTTCTCATTCGCTGCGATTTCCATCAACTCTATGGCGACGTCAACTTCTTCTTCATGAAATACTTTCGTCGCACGAACAATTTCTGCTAATTGTGCAATATCAGACTTTTCAAATTTCCGAATCAGCATACTCTCACTGACGTGTTCGTTCAAGAGCAGTCTCAATAATTTTTGCAAGCATATCTTCAAAGGTCATGCCAGCTGCACGAGCAGAGCGTGCAAATCCCGTATCCCGCGAAATATCAGGATTCGGATTCACTTCCAGCACATAAGGAGTGTTCGATGCATCAAGCCGAATATCCACGCGCGCATAATCGCGGATCTCCATTAACTTATATGCTTGCCGTGCGATATCACGAACCCGCTGCTCTATTTCAGGTGTAAGCTTTGCAGGACATGTTCCCACCGTGCCAATATACTCTGCTGTTCCTTCTACCCATTTTGCGTTGTACGTTACAATTTTTGGATAGTTCGGCGGTAACTTTGAAAAATCAATTTCGGAAATCGGAAGAATCATCGGTCGTTCATTCCCGATGATCGCGACATTTAATTCTCTTCCTTCAATATATTCTTCCACCAAAGCAGGTTGATTATATGTCTTCACAACAAATACAACTCGTTGACGAAGTGATTCGATATCGCACACAACGGATGAATTTTCAATTCCTATACTTGCATCTTCCCGCGATGGCTTCACAATCATGGGAAAACTCAAACGCAGATCGTCGAGATTAATTTCTTCGGCTCTTTTATAGAGAGCATGACGTGCTGTCGATATTCCATGGGCATCCAAGATTACTTTCGTTCGGACTTTATTCAAACACGTACCGAGCGCAAGTGGTGCGGCACCGGTATAGGGAACATTTATCAGTTCATAAATGCCGGCAACATGCATCTCGTTTATCGCCTGCCCTCTGAGCGATTCACAAAGGTTGAATACAAGATCAATCTTCGTTTCCTCAAGAAATTTGATAAGCCGCTTAATGTCGCCATTAATATTAAAAAGTGATGTACGATATCCTTTTTGCTGCAGGGCTTCTTGCATCCTTTCACGTTCTTCAACAACACCTATTTCCGATAGATCTATCACGTTGCCAACAACGCTGGCGATACTAGCCGAGGAAGATGCTAATGCCATTGCTTGTCCAGCTTCAACGGCGAACTTTCTCGCTTCATCCGGTTCGACGATCAATTCATTAAAAACTATTGCAATATGTGCCATTTCTGGCATCAATTCTCTAATCGTTTGTTTGTAAGCCGTATCGTTTAATTCCAGCATCTAAGACGGTGTTTACCATTGTAAGATAATCCATGCCTGCCGCTCTGGCGGCCTGAGGAAAACAGGAATGTTCATTAGGGTTGGGGAGAATTCCAGGTAAAGGATTCACTTCTAACACATAGGGCCGACCATCTTCATCTAATCGTATGTCAATTCGGCACCAGTCCCGGCAACGCAAAACCCTGTATGTATCGCGGCAAATCGTTTCAATTTCTCTTTGTAATTTTGCTGGTATTTTTGCCGGACATTCGTGAACATCGAGAGGATTATCTAATGAATCCCAGATCCACTTTGCTTCATACGAATAGATATGATTGACGCCGTCCGGAAGTGAATCAAAGCGAATTTCCACAATTGGTAATACTCGAAGATCTGTACCATTACCGAGAATACCGATGGTAAACTCTCTTCCACTCAGAAATTTTTCGACGATTGCAGGTTCTTCATATTCGAAGAACACTCTTCCCGCCTGCCTGCGAAGTTGCTCGTTTGTGTGCACGACAGATGAGTTAAAAATTCCTTTGCTTGACCCTTCATGCAAGGGTTTAACAATACATGGAAGGAAATCATCGAAGTTGGATAATTGATCGATGGAATCGACGACAGCAAACGGTGGGGTTGGAATTCTGTAGTAAGCGAGAATTTCCTTCGCACGCGACTTATCAAGACAAATTCCGAGTGTGATTGGATCTGAACCAGTGTATGGAATTCCCAGCATCTCAAGCATCGCTGGAATTTGTGCTTCACGCGATGGTCCTCGAAAACCTTCAGCAATGTTGAAGACAATATCTGGACGTGCACAGAGGAGTTTGAGGTAGGATTCCTCGTTGGCTTCGATGAGAGTAACTTCGTGTTTCAATTCAAGCGCCGTCTTCACGGCGAGAATGGTTTCTTCTGTATCCCATTCTGCATATGTATCAGCTTTCGTCTGTTGAAGATTCGATTCTTCTGCACCGGATTTTTTCCTTCTTTGAAACTGATCCGGATCGCTTTCACTACTCGAAGCTTCTTCTCCACGTTCTTTCTTCACATTGTAGACGAGAGCTACGTTCAGTCGCTGTAGCAAACGGTACGATCAACCTTTCAAGTGTGACTGATCTACTTTGCTGTTTCAATGAACAACAAATGTTGATACTAATATAATCCTTTATAACTTGTTGTCAAGTTTTTTTGACCATGAAACGCATTTTTTTTCTCACGAGGTGATCGGTGAAAGTCATGCTGGGATCGTAGAAAAGACAAAAAATATTTCATGAAATGTTTTACTGCGAGAGAATTATTTTATTCCGATCGTACAACAACTCAGTGCGCGGTTCTAAGAAAAATATTTTTCATAGTACACATTTTTGAGTCAACCAATCTTTCCCAATTCAAGAATTTCTCTGAACTCTTCTTCAAAATGTTTTCTGATATATTCGTTCTCCTTCTGACGGAGATGCGGATCATTCTTGATGAGATCGAATGCCTCTTTGCGTGCTTGTGTAACAAGCTCCGCATCATCGATAAGATTGGCGATATGCAACCCAGGCACTCCGCTCTGCTGAGTTCCGAAGAATTCTCCCGGGCCTCGCAGTTTCAAATCTACTTCAGCAATTTTAAATCCATCCACAGTTTGCACCATTGTCTCCAAGCGTGTACGCGCATATTCCTTTTCATCACGAATTTCCGACATGTCCATTCCCTTTGCATGTGCATCAAACCAGCCATAATCTACGATGAGGATGCAATAAGATTGATCTGCGCTTCTGCCAACGCGCCCGCGCAACTGATGAAGCTGAGCAAGTCCGAACCGTTCTGCATTTTCGATAAGCATTATGCTTGCATTGGGAATATCGATGCCGACCTCAATCACCGTTGTCGAAACAAGAATATGAATTTCTCCTTTCTTGAATTTCTGCATCACTTCTTCCTTCGCATCTGATTTCATTCTGCCATGTAAAAGTCCAACCCGATACTCTGGGAAGATGTTCTGTTGAAGATGTTCATATTCTTTTGTAGCAGCTTTGAGATCGACCTTTTCCGATTCTTCTATAAGTGGAAAAACAATATACGCCTGCCTTCCATGTCGAATTTCGTCTTTCACAAATTGATAGACCCGTTCTTTTTGTTTTTCTGTCCGAAGAGCCGTGCGTATGGGCTTGCGATTTACCGGCATCTCATCGATCACAGACACCTCAAGGTCCCCGTACAATGTCATCGCGAGGGTGCGTGGAATCGGTGTCGCTGTCATAATAAGCACATCGGGATTTATTCCTTTTAAACGCAATGTAGCGCGCTGCATAACGCCAAACCGGTGTTGTTCATCAACGATAACAAGACCTAGGTTCATAAATTCGACTTTCTCTTCAACCAACGCATGTGTGCCCACCGCAATGTGTGCACTCCCCTGCCGGATGTCTTCTAAAACGTCCTCACGCAGTTTCTTCCGTTGACCTCCGACGAGCAGTCTCACATTCACGGGAAGCCCTTTGAGGAACTCTGTCAGTGTCTGGTAGTGCTGCTCTGCAAGAATTTCCGTCGGCGCCATAAATGCCACCTGCAGACCATTTTCGACTGCAATAAGAGCAGCACATAATGCCACAATCGTCTTTCCGCTTCCGACATCACCTTGCAGAAGCCGGTTCATCGGATACGGGGATTTTAAATCATCGACAATTTCCCGCAGTACTTTCCTTTGCGCTTTGGTCAATTCAAAATGAAGAGAATGAACAAGCTGATGGGCAAGTTTGCTTTCCACATCATATGTCAATCCTCGCAGTTGTTGTTGTGCGTTTCGTTTTCGTAACGCCAGCATCAATTGAAGGAAGAACAGTTCTTCGAACTTGAGTCGTCGACGCGCTATCTCTAATTCCTGAAAATTTCCGGGGAAATGGATGGATCGTATCGCTGTTTTTTCATCGCAGAGATCCTGTCGCTGCATTATTTCTAATGAGAGTGTTTCGTCGATAGCAGAGAGATGATGATCAACTGCATTTCGGATGATGCGTCGAAATCCATGGCTATCAAGTCCGACTTTTTCAAGCTCGGCACTGGAACGATACTTCGGGATAATACTGCCGGTGTTGAAAAGTTTTCCCCAATCCGGTTCATCCTCCTCAACGCTTTTTAATCGATCGTACTGCGGATGGACGAATTGCGGACGGTTCAGTTTATCCAATGTGGGGATGGCTGATAGTGCGAGGAATTCTCCATTTTCAAATGCATTCTTCAACCACTGAAATCCCTCGAACCAAACACACGTTAAGAAGCCGCTGTCATCCTTAACAGTGAGAAGAAAAATAAGCTTGTTGCCGCGTCGTGTACGCCGCGCTTCCTGGCGATACACTTCGGCAAAAATAGTAACAGGTTCGCCCTTCTCCACGTACATACGAAGATCAGCAATACGGACAATTTGGCTGCGGTCGAGATATCCGCGCGGAAAGTAGTAAAGAAGATCTCTTATACTCTGGATGCCAAGGTTCGCTAATGCCTCTGCCCGCTTAGGTCCAACACCTTTAATATATTGAAGAGGCGACTGTATATTCGGGCGGTACTTCACTTCATTATTCTATTCGTTGTATATAATATTTTCGAAAATGCTGAAGGAAGATAGCCAAAGAGCAAATGAAATTCAAACGTAGTGCAGGTGGAATTCCTTCCCCTCTTTCGGTAGGAATTCCTTACTGACATTCCTATTCGCAAGCTCGCTTCGTCTGACTTAATGTAAATCGCTGCTACAATAATTTTCTGTAGCCGGCGTCGTTGACATCAGCTCTTCCTCATCCCACGATCACTCGCCAAAATAACGTCAGGCACGCCGATCTCGGCTACAATTTCTCTATAGATTATGTCACTAAGGTTCCACAGATCACTTACCGTCCAGCACTTCCCGTACCACTTTCAGAACTTGCTTGAGATCATACGGTTTATAGAGAAAATGTTGTACTCCTGCTTTCAGAAATTCCGATTTCATTTCCGGATCAAGATACCCTGTCGCGAGAATAATGTGTTCATTCGGATTGATTGTTTTGATCCGTTGACACACCTCCAGGCCGGTTATCGTAGGCAATCCAAGATCGGTAAGCACAAGAGCGATATCGTTTTTTCTCTCTTGATAGATTTTCAATGCCGTCAGTCCATCTTCAGCAGAAAAAACTTTGTATCCCTTTTCAACAAGCACCATCTGAAGAGACATCATAAGCATCTCTTCATCCTCTACAACCAATAACGTCTCTGTTCCGCCCGGAATTTCTTCCAACGTTTCTTCATCTTTTATACTGATCGGCGCTGCCGCTTGCGACGCGGGTAGGTACAACCGGAAGGTCGTTCCCTTGCCAAGCTCGCTTTCCACATCAATAAACCCTTTATGGGTCTGTACAACACCGAACACCACAGATAATCCCAATCCGGTTCCTTTTCCTATTTCCTTCGTTGTGAAAAACGGCTCAAAGATACGCTTTCGAATCTCTTCAGTCATCCCTTCACCTGTATCGCTCACTTCAATACAGACATAACTGCTCGCAGCAGCGCCTGGATGCTGATGACGCAGGCTTACAACAGATACCATGCGCGTATTGATGGTGAGTAAGCCGCCGCTTGACATTGCGTCGCGTGCATTCACACAAAGGTTCAGCAGTGCTTGATGCAGCTGCGAACGATCGGCATTGATAAACGTAATACTCTTATCGAAATTTTGAGCATAGGTAAGGACTTTGGGAAAAGTCTCAAAGATCATTGTCATTATTTCCATGACAACACCATTCACATTCACCGGTCCAAATTCTGTTTCCGTTTTTCTTGCAAAGGTCAATATCTGCTGGACCAGTGTTTTTCCGCGATCCACAGCCTTCACGATGGTATCAACAGCGAGGTCTAACTTCTTGGTATCACCTTTAAACCGCTTGGTGCTTGTGATGTATGCCAGTATGATTCCTAGAATATTATTGAAATCATGCGCAATCCCTCCGGCAAGAGTTCCTAATTCTTCCAACTTTTGCATTTGGCGCATTTGTTCTTCTAACAGCTTGCGCTCTGTGATATCTTCCACTGTTCCATCGTAGTACAAAGTTTTGCCATGAGAATCGCGGATCGCTCGAGCACTTTCCAGCACAAAGATGGCCGTGCCATCCTGACGAATCCATTTTGATTCATAACCAATTACCTCACCGCCCCTTTCGATCTTTTCAAGAAATTCTTTGCGCTGAGAGGATGATTCGAAACCTTCTTTTTCAAGGTTTCTTTCAGCAAGTTTTTGAAAAGATGCGTACCCGAGCATTTTTACTAATGCCGGATTTGCCAAGAGTATATTTCCATCGGGGGTCGTTCTGTAAAGACCGATGGTGGCATTCTCGTACAGTGAACGAAAACGTAATTCACTTTCCTGCAGCGCTTCTTCTACCCGCTTGCGCTCGGTGATGTCGTGCATACTGCCTATGATTTTGTCGGGTTGACCTTTAGCATCAAAATTAATTTTTGCAGAAATGGAACAAAGGATAAACGAACCATCTCGATTCTTGAGTCGGACTTCAAAATCAGTTGCACTGCCTGTTTTTTGCAATGCAACTATAATTGTATAGCGGTCGTTGATATCGGCGTAGAAATCATTCATCGATCTTCCTATCAAATCCGCCCGGTGATATTGTCCTCTCGAAATGAACTCGATGGAAGGACTGACTTCGAGTATTGTACCATCAAGCAAAGTTTCAAAATACACATCCTGCACATTTTCAAAAATAGAACGATATTTTTCTTCACTCTTCCGCAGTGATTCTTCCGCCCGTTTGCGCTCGGTGATGTCGGTGAGGAAAATCAGCGAGGCAGGCTTGCCGTTCCAATCAATCTGGACCGTGTTCATTTCCACCCATTTTACGTTTCCGTCAACAGACAACATCCTGAATTCATATCTCGATGGTGCAGGTTCGCCTTTCATCCGCTTCACATAATTATCCACTACCATCTGACGGTCATCCGGATAAATATATTCCCGAAAATGTTTGCCCATAATGTCCGTTCCCAAATAGCCTGCAACTTCCACGGCCCTGAGATTAACGAATTTGACTACGCCTTCCTGCAACACAAGAATGGCTTCGTTGGCACCATCTACAAAGCTCCGGTATTTTTCCTCGCTCTCGCGCAATACCTCCGCCGCCCGCTTGCGCTCGGTGATATTGCGAGTTACACCATGGATGCCAATAAGTTTTTCCTGATTATCGAAATAAGGAGTGATCAGAAGTTCACCCCATTGGGTCGTTCCATCCTTGCATTTGTATTCTAGCTCTATCTTCAGAATGTAATCTTTGAGTTCGTCAAATTTCTTTCCCACATGTGCAAGTTCCTTGGATAATCTGTCTTTGGCGATTTGGGCAGATTCAAGCGTAAAACGGTCATCGATTGATTGACTCAGATATTCCTCAACGGTATAACCCGTAAATTTTTCAATCGACGGCGACACATAAATGCTTTCCCCTTTGAAATTCATCAGCCAAATCACATCGGTGGTTTTTTCTGCAATTAACCGGTACTTTTGATTGGTTTTTTCTAATTCTTTTGTCCGTTCTTTTACTCGTTGTTCAAGAAGCAGGGCTACCTCACGAAGCTCATCCTCACTTCGCTTAATTCTCTCCATAACACGTACATGAGCCAGCAACTCATTTTTCGAAATCGGCTTCACCAGATAGTCATCAGCACCGGCTCCGAATCCTCGAACCTGCGCATCGCTTCCTATTTCATATCCAGAAATAAGAAGAATAAGGGTTTGTTTCGTATCGACATTCGTTTTGATCTGTCGACATACTTCTATGCCGTATATATCAGGAAGTACTACGTCAAGCAAGATTAAATCCGGTTTATGTTTTTTCGTTAATCGCAAACATTCGTTGCCGGTTGTTGCCTCGAGTACTTTGTACCCTTCACTCTTCAAGAAATGGGAATGAGTACGCAAGTATTCTACGCTATCATCCACATTCAGTATAGTAAATAACTTTGTCTTCATGGTTAAAACTTCCCTTCACTAATAAAAAATATGAAATAGACTATCTGATATCCGTTAAGATACCTGATGCACGTGGTGTCAAGATTTTTCTACCCGCCGGTTTCATGGTGGATCTCCTGACACTCCTGTGAGTGTACTTTGCCGTTTGGCGAAAATCCTGATGCTCCTTCCAACATCTGCTTACTGTTAGATGCCCTCCAAAAAACCGGCGGGCGAGCAAATCCTGACAGCACAAGAAAACTGAGCGATGCAGGGAGAAATAATTTGAAAAGAAAATAGTATGTTACAGATGTTGGATTTTTTTAAACACATGCTGCGGGAGAACTGACAACAACCAGTTAAAACTTATCCTCGTGTGCATACTCTTTTATCAAATTCCTTGTGATAGAGAGCTACAACACTACAGGTGTTAAAGTAACAAACCACTGAGTGAATAGCAATGTGCGGGTTTGCCACTTCCGGGAATGGAATGACGCTTGCGTACACAGAAAATAGTCGGTTTATCAATGATTTTCCGTTTGCATTTGGTATAGCCTCTTCATAACTTATACGGAGTCATTCATCAAGAACGGGGATTTGCCATGAATAAAAACTTTAAGACCAATACATATATGTTTTTTTTCGCGATTCTTTTGAGCCATGTGCCCAACAGCATCAGCAAAGCTCAACATGTCACGGAACCTCCAATACCTATTTATATTGTTTGTCCATACCATCAAGACAGTCTTAGGAATGCTTATGAGAGTTCTATAGCGGCTAATAGTTCCGCTTTTGCCTATACAATTAAAAAATACGATACACTGCAAATGCAGGCTCAGAAATCGTCTGCAGAAAACACAACTCATTTCATTTGGCTCTATACATTAATTGCACTCCTTGGTACGATGAATATTATCCTTCATTTCTCAACTTCCCGCATCAGAAAAGAACTGGCACAGTTGAAACGTTACGATCATCACCAAATGCTTACAACGTCTGTTCAACCCGTAGAATTACTGCACCTACCAGAATTTCAAGAGGCGTTATTCACACAAAAGCCGTTGGAGATCCATAAACCAATACAAACCCGTAGAATAGCTGCAAAAAAAACCCGTCCAAAACGACTACCATAAATATTGAACTGACTTAGTATTCTCCAATTTTCCTCAGTGGCGGTTTTTTCCCGTTCGTCGTTTCTTTCATTCTTTTATTTATCCTCCTGATCTATTAAATTTCAAGAGTACAAAGCCTTTGTAGAACTTACACAATTTCCTCTACGAAGCCTCCAATCCACGATTCTTCCGTGTCACCTTTTTCCTCATTTATCAGGTATTTCCTCGCTTTCTCTCCAGAAAGAGTAATCATCCTTCTGCTGGCACGTTGAGTGAACTTCTCTATATATAACAATTAAATGAAAGGTAACTCAAATGAAGAAGATGATAACAAGTTTCACAGGAATTCTGATCCTCCTTCTGGTATCAACACTTGCAGGATATGCGGACAATAAGCTTTCGATTACACGGTCGACAACCAATACGCTTGAAGTCCAACTGAGCAATTCTGAAGAAATCTATGGTGTACAGTTTAGTTTACGTACTTCATCAGATGTTGTATTAGGGAAACTCGAGCGGGACTCTCGTACTACAGAAGAACACTGGCTTGTCGCTTCGTACAAACCAAACGATTCCGTAGTCAACGTCATAATTATTAGTACTCAAAGCAAATATTTTCCGGATGGAAATGGTGCACTAGCAAAGATATCGTTCACAACAGAAAAACCAAATGAGATGAGTTATGCTTCATTGGCAAATGTTATGATTACGAATAGCAAAGCGGACAGCCTCGGTGTGGCGATTAACAATTTGGATTGGAGCAACAAGTCGGTAATTATCGCAACCAATAATGAATCGAAATCATTTACTCTCGGTCAAAATTTCCCCAATCCATTTAACCCTGCGACGAAAATTTCATATCGGTTGAATAAACCAGCTCAAGTGCGATTAAGCGTCTATGATATCACGGGGCGCGAAGTGAATCGATTAGTCGACCAATATCAAAGTGTTGGTGATTATTACATTAGCTGGAATAGCAACGACGGTAACGGTCAAAAGATGGCATCAGGAATGTATTTCGCCCGTTTGAATGTCGACAATGAAAGCGTATCGCGCAAAATGGTGATGACAAAATAATTTTTTCGCCTTCTCTTGCTAAGTCGCATCTGGTGGATATGTGACTTTGGAGACGGTGCAAGCGCTCCTGATGTTTCTCCCCCTTACTTCAGGAGCGCAAGTTTTATTTCAGCTATTTGTTTCAAACTTCCTGTAGGATATTTTCTCATCATCTTTTCGAAGGTGGCCTTTGCATCATTGTTCGCACCCATCTGTTCATAACATTGCCCCATCATGAAATATGCACCTTCTCTCTTGTTGGATCCCGCAATATTCAGAACACCCGTAAATTCATCCATCGCTTGATCTATCCTATTCAAACTAAAATAGCATACCCCCATCCAGAAATGGCAATTGTCTTTCAGATCTGTATGAACTCCATGATCCAGAAGAGATTGGAAAGCTTGGATTGCTGACCAGTATTTCCGCTGCTGGTACAATTGTATTGCTTTTCCATACCCCAAGGAAACTTCGTACAATTTAGGAGATGAAAGAAAAGATGCCGACGATGGTTCGATAGGCGTTCCCGTGGCATTCGTATACGATCTGTTTTGATTACTCTGTTGATATTGAGAAAGAAGCTTGAGCTGTTCAACGATATCATTGAGCCGCAGGTTTTGCTCCCGAATCATTTCCAGCAGCATTTCGTTTGAAGCTCTATCCTGAATCATTTGTGAGCCGCTGAGATTTTTTATGTTCTTCAACGTATCTGCAGATTCTCTTTTTGTCAGAGAATTTAATTCCCGAACAACATTATTCAGCTGCCTATTCTGTTCTTGGAGCATGACCACAATTTGCTCGGACACGCTTTCATGTGCAATTGAACCGGTACCGGATTTTTTATGTGTAATTTTGTCGAGCGGTTCAAAGAATTCATCTTCTGTAGTGTTTTTTGTGTCGGTTGACGAACAAGAAAAAAACATCATTGCCAATACCATTGCTATCGAGAAAGGAAAAATCACAGTGAGATGTTTCATACGACAGACCTCCATTCACAAAATATTATTTTCGAAACGTGAACTATTTCCCCATTATACCTTCTGTAATTGCTCATTGAGGGATTTTTCTTTCACTGCTTTCACGAAACTGGAAAAGAGCGGATGTGGCGCAATAGGCCGCGACTTTAATTCCGGATGGAACTGTACCGCAACGAACCACGGATGACTCGGCAATTCGATAATCTCTACCAAATCGTTGTTCATATACATACCGCTGAATACAAGACCATTGTCTGCGAGTTTTTTCCTGAATTTATTATTCACCTCATACCGATGCCGGTGTCGTTCCGTGACTACTTCTTTCCTGTATGCCGTATACGCCTTCGTACCTTTTTGAATCGTGCACGGATAAGCACCTAATCGCATCGTTCCGCCAAGATTACGCACCGACTTCTGCTCAAGCATCATATCGATGACATTATATTTCGTCTTGCGGAACTCCGTACTGTTTGCATCTTTCATTCCACACATATTTCGTGCAAATTCAATGACAGCGCACTGCAAGCCAAGGCATATTCCAAAAAACGGAATCTTGTTCTCCCGCGCAAAGCGAATCGCATCTATCTTCCCTTCGATTCCACGATTTCCAAATCCCCATGGCACCAATAATCCGGTAGCACCAGACAAATATTTTTCTGCACCATACTGTTCCACATCCTCTGCGCGAATCCAATCGAGCTGTACCTCCACATCATTTTCTGCACCAGCGTGAACAAATGCTTCCGAAATGCTTTTATAGGCGTCTTTCAGTTCGATATACTTTCCGCACACGGCAATCCGAACTTTGCCTTTTGGATTCTTCAGCTTGTTCACAAATCGTGTCCATCGCTTCAGATCAGGTTTTGAACATTTGAGATTAAGTTTTTCAAGAACTAAGCCGGGCAGTCCCTCCTTCTCAAACAACTGCGGAACTTCATAGATCGATTTAACATCCCTTCCTTCGACAACCGATCGAGTTTCGACATTACAAAACAATGCAATCTTTTCACGCAATTCCATGGTTAACGGTTTCTCTGTTCGGCAGATCAGCACATCCGGTTGTAATCCGATTTCAAGGAGTGATTTTACGCTATGCTGCGTAGGCTTGGTTTTGATCTCGTCTGCAGATCTGATATAGGGAACCAGTGTGAGGTGAATATTCAGTGCGTTACGATGTCCGACATCAAGTGTAAACTGACGAATTGCTTCGAGGTAGGGCAAACTTTCAATATCACCTACCGTACCGCCGACCTCCACCATAATCACATCATACTTGCCGGTCTTTTCGAGATTCCATATACGGCGCTTAATTTCATCTGTGATGTGAGGAATTACTTGTACGGTCGCCCCGAGGTAATCGCCACGACGCTCTCGTGTAATTACTTCGTAATAGACTTGACCCGTCGTGGTATTGTTCTGGCGAGTCATGTTTTCATTAAGAAATCGTTCATAATGCCCTAGGTCCAGATCCGTCTCGGCACCATCCTCCGTTACATAGACTTCGCCATGCTGAAAAGGATTCATTGTGCCCGGATCAACATTAATATATGGGTCGAATTTTTGGATAGTCACTCGAAGCCCGCGAGCTTTCAGCAACATTCCTAATGAAGAAATGGCGATTCCCTTGCCCAATGATGAAACAACACCGCCGGTAATAAAAATAAATTTCACATTATTTCGTGCCATGGCATTCTCGTTGATGAATCTGAAATTGTCTCTCGCAAAACTGTTATGACACGTTCAATATCTTCCCATGTGTCGATTGGGATACTATCGAATTTCGTTATACCCGTTTTGATTATAGTGCCTGCCTCAAGAATCCGCAATTGTTCCAATTTCTCTGCTTTCTCTAGTTGCGAAGCCGGCATGTGTGCATACTGCATCAAGAATTCCCGCCGGAAAGCATAGAGCCCGATATGCTTATAGAACGTGTGCCTCTCGAGCCATCTCGCCGTATCGGCCTCGCCGCGAATATATGGAATGGGAGCACGGGAAAAATATAATGCATGCATGTGATGATTCAGGACCACTTTGACAACATTGGGATTCATCAAATCGGCGGCCGCATCAATTTTCTTCACCAATGTACCGACATGAACCAAGGCATCTTCAAGAAGAAGCCGGACAGCTTGATCGATCATCTCCGGCGCAATCAATGGTTCATCCCCTTGAATATTGACAAAGATACTGCCATCCACTTGAGAGGCAACTGCCGCTACACGATCACTTCCGCTTTGAATATCGGGTGAAGTCAACATCACCTCACCGCCAAATGTACGAACACATTTTTCAATACGCATATCATCGGTCGCCACCACCACACGATCCAGCAAACGGGCTTTCTTCACTTGTTCGTACACACGCTGCACCATCGGCTTACCGAGTAAATCGACCAGCGGCTTTGCCGATAAGCGTTGAGATGCATATCGCGAAGGAATGACTCCGATCACCATTGGTTTATCAGACATTACGATTTTTCGTTAATCACTTTCGGTACTTTGAAAAACTCTTCTGTTTTTGATGGAGCATTTTTCAATGCTTCTTCAGTTGAGACACCTTGTTTCACTTCATCAGTGCGAAACACATTGCTCAATTCTATAACATGTGAAAGCGGTTCAACGTGGCTTGTATCAAGCGTGTTCATCTGTTCCACATACTCAAGAATTTGATTCAGCTGGTGCGTGAATTTTTCTTTCTCTGCATCTGTAAATTCCAATTTCGCTAATTTGGCAATGTGTTCAACATCTTTGATAGTGACAGCCATAAAATATCTCACGATTGGTTCATATAATTCTTTTCGATTTCACGGTGCACTTGTTCCATCAACTCCAATTCACCGTCTTTTCCATTTAGCCCTAAGGTGGAGATGGGTTTTCCCAGAACGACAGAAATATTTGCCGATTTGATATTGAGAGATCCCTTGGGCATGATCGTGAACGTACCGTTAATAGTGAGCGGCACAACAGGAACTCCTGCCTTCGCAGCCAATGAAAATGCACCGCGCTTAAATGGCTGCAGTTTCCCATCCAGCGTCCTTGTTCCTTCCGGAAAGAGTATCACCGAACTACCCTTGCGAATCGACTGCGCTGCCCGCTCGATACTCGCCAATGCTTCTCGCGGATTCGAGCGGTCGATCATAATGAAATGCCCAAATCGTAATGCCCATCCCCAGATTGGCACGTACGTCAGTTCCTTTTTGAATACAAAATTCACGTTACCTTTGAGAGCTACAAACACCGTTGGGATATCGAACATACTCGCATGATTCGATACAAAAATATATGGCTTTATAGGATCAAGATTTTCATATCCTAGTACCGAAACTTTCATTCCAAATGTCCAAAAAATAAATCTTGACCACCACCATGGAGACATACGGAAATATCTGCCGTTCCGATCAAATGGAATAGTCATTAATGCCCAGACAGAAAACATTAATGTGATAGGAATGAGAAGAATCAGTTTTGCAAGAGAGAACAGCACTTCAAATTCTCCTCATAGTAAATGCCAAACAACCACCAGCTTTAGAGAAGTGATGATAATTGAGTTTTAGGGATGGTTCAAGGGACTCGTATTCCGCAGAGCGAGGTAAGAATAAACAGATGTATTCTTTCAGGTCCAGATGACCTGATTCGTTTTGCTCCATGGATTCATGTTTGATTGAACGGCCATTTTTTTTCTTCCATACAAAAATAATGAAGCCTTGAATGAAATGCAACGATAGAGATGAGAATTTTTTGAAAAGCATTACCTCAAGAATCACGATGATCTCTCAGTACGCCATACCGATAGAGAATCCGCTATTCGTATAAAAGGTACTTCTCCCGTTTGATTAAGAACTGTGCTCGCAGTTGGTCCATTCTGCGTAGAATTTCTTCGACCGATATTCCGTTCTGCAAAGCCCGCCGTATATCATCCGTCCCGACCGCTTTGTCGAATGAATTGATTCTATCCGGCTTAGCCCGGTCGAAAATATTGTTTTCGGGAAAAAGATGAACCAGCGCCTCAAGAATTGCTATTTGTACTTGTTCAATATTTAGCTTATTTCTATCAATAATATGAATCTGCACACCTTTATAGCGAATACCTGTGGTGTCCTTATAGAAAGGTATATAAGAAATCTGACGAAACCGGACACCCGGCATATTGAGATTATTCAGATAACGAGCAAGCGCGAATCCATCTATCCAAGGGGCGCCAACCAATTCAAAAGGAAGTGTATAGCCGACACCTTGATTTGCCGTGCCGAGCTCACCCAAAAGTCCCGTGAGCACGCAAAAGAGTGTCGTGAAAGAATGCGGGATATGCGGCGATGTCGGCACCCATGTTAATCCGGTTTCATCCCACCACATCGACCTCTTCCATCCTTTCATCGGAATCACGGTCAAGTCGCACGTACCGCTGCCATTCAACCAATCCTCTCCGTTGATCATTTGTGCTAACTCGCCCGCAGTCATCCCGTAGACATATGGAATTTGATATGCACTTATAAACGATTTGAGTTTTAAATCCACCATGGGTCCTTCTACTCGATCACCTGTGAGTGGATTGGGTCGATCGAGCACAATGAACTTTATTTTATTCTCTGCCGCGGCTTCCATTGCCAAGCCCATTGTCGAAATAAATGTATAGGAACGTACGCCGATATCTTGAATGTCATACACCAACACATCGATATTCTGCAGCATATCTTTTGTCGGTCGCCGTGTTTTTCCATAGAGTGAGTACACGGGCAACCCTGTTCTCGGATCATTATATCCGTTAATTTCTTTTCCAGCATCGAGATCACCTCGAATTCCATGCTCCGGACTATACAACGCTACTAATTTCACATCGGGAGCATTGAACAAAATATCAATTGAGCTTTCTAGATCGGAAGTAACGCCTGTGGGATTGGTGATAAGACCGACACGTTTACCTTTTAGAATATCGAAGCCCCGTTCGCGTAATACATCAATGCCTGGTTTTACTTTCGGTTCAGCGGAAAATCCGCTCAAAGAGAAAAAAGATATGAACAGAAATAACTTCAGAACGTTATACTTCATTTGTTCTATACTCAATCATGACTTTGGAGTTCTCTTTATTGAATAAATCTGAAGTATAATATACACAAGGAATACTGCAATCCCCAGTGAAAGAATCCATCCGAGTATTGTCACTGGCGAATCGATAAGAAGGAAAAGAAGAAAGAGAATTGCACACAACAATGCACTTTTTTGAATTCGAACGAGTGGAACAGATGCTTTCTCTTCGAGTTCTTTCTCTTTTGTACCGTCCTGATAGTCTACTATTATTGCCGACTTCATTTCATATGGCAACGGTTTTCCATCAACCTGCCATCTTTTTATCCAACTCAAGTCGGAGAACAATTTCATTAATCGGCTAAAGCTGTCGGTTTCCATGACGATAAACGTGTCTGTCAATTTCCGAGCGATATCTGAGGGTGCTCTTTCCACAATCATATTCAGTGAATCGATCGATTTCTTCACGCTCGATTGAAATTCCGTCGATAGCTTTTCAAATCCATCCATACCCGGACCGATCCGCTTCATTATTTCCTGTGTTCTCACGAGAAATTTCGCCTGAAAGATCAGACCCTCAAACTCACCTACCAACCCTGTCTGCATAACTATCTGCAAAAGTTCTCCGACTTCCGCGGGATAGTTCAGTTTCCGTTTGGCATATATTTCCAATTCGTCAATAAAATCCTTCATATCTCGGCGAACATTCATCAACGTCTATTTCTCATTCATTCTTTCATCGCCCATTCTTTGAGAAGTTTAGCTAAATCCACATCCGATAGTCTTGCCTTCGCGTAATATCCTGCTGCAATTCGCTGGCGAACAGCCTCAAAGAGAATCACTGCTGTTGCAACAGAGACATTTAAACTTTGAATCATTCCAAACATTGGAATCTGCACTATTCCATCCGCAAGGTGTGCTGCTTCCAAAGACACACCTTCGTGTTCATTACCGACGACAAAGGCAGTTTTCTTCGTCATATCAATTTCATACGGCACGTTCGCCGCTTCTTCAAGATGTGTTGCATATATTGCGTACCCTTCTTCGCGTAGCTTAGCGTAGCATTCCTTGACACTTTCAAAACGTCGTTGCTCCACCCATTTTTTTGCACTCGCTGAACTCTTTTTCCCGAGATCGGGAAATTCCGCACTCGTATAGATGAGCTGCACTCCCATCACTCCTGCCGCATCGCACGATCGCAATATTGCACTGACATTATGCGGATCGTGAATATTCTCCATGACCACCGTCAAATCCGGCTGACGACGCCGCAGCACTGTTTCCAACCGATTCAACCGCCGCTCTGTTCTCATTCTCTCTTCATCGTTTTTCTCATGATCATCGGGTATGCTTGAAGCAATCCGATTGCTGACAGTACCATCAATCCTCCGAACATCTGAATAACACTCAGTGATTCACCCAGTATGAGAAATGCCGCTACAATCGCAATCACCGGCTCCATCACACTGATAATACCCGCTGTTGAAGCATCCAGATATTTCAATCCGGATGCGAATGCCATCTGCGGAATAAGGATCGAGACGATGGCAAACACCCAAAGAATTCCCCAATCACTGTAATTATAGTGCTTCGCAATAACATTCCACGGAGGATTGACGCAAAGCCAAAATATTGCCGAAAAGCCAAACATATACAACAACAATGTCCAAATTGAATAACGCTTGATCAATTGCTTCGTCCCAATGACCTGGTACGCAAATGTAAACGCGGACATAGGTCCGGTAATGATTGCCCATCCTTTCAAATTGATACTTTGCATCGAACCTGAAGTAACAGCAAAGTAACAACCAACCAACGCTATAACAAGCGAGACGATGGTAACACGGTCGAGCGTGTCTTCCTTTAAAAACAGTACCGAATACAACACGATCCACACCGGTGCGGTGTATTGTACCAGTATTGCGGTCGCCACTGATGCTTCCTTCACTGTATAGTAGTAAGTGTAATTCGTGATCGCGACGCCGATAACGCCCAGCATGGCAAACTTCCAGATATCATGAGGCTCGATTCGAAAGACACTTCGGTCCTTCAACAGAAAAAAGATAAGCAACAGGACAAACGCGAGAGAAGTGCGAGTCTGTACAATAATAAGTGTATCAAAGCGTGTAACAATAAGAAACTTCCCTAACGGAGCCGATCCTCCCCAGAAAAGTACGGCAAGCAATAAAAGAAGAAATCCGCGGAGCGCATGAGCGCTATAGTGAAGTGTATTAGTTTTGGCTTCGTCCGATATCATCAGCAAGGTTTCTGTAAAAATCTGCCTGCTTCTGATCTCCATGCATTTGGTAGAGATACGATAATCGGTGCAGAAGCGTCTTCTTATCTGTTACTTGGTTAACTCCTAATTTTAAAAATTCTACCAGCCAATAGAGCGGCGGAATATTCAAGTCGGGTTCATGGCAATCAGCGGCATTGAGATATGGCTGCACTTCATCGGGCTTTGTCTTTGCTGCTTTACGATAGTACCGCATCGCCAGCTCAAAGTTATCGTAGGATGAATATGTCGCCTCGAACACATTCGCCAGCCACATAAATGTATCATAAGCGAGATCTGGAAATTCCTTAGCCAGCTTTTCACCAAAGAGACATAGCTCATCGGGACGGAGTGCAGCGTTCCAAAAAAGCAACCGATACAATGCGACATCCTGAATTCCCTGCTTCAGCGCATCTTCAAAGACATCAAAGATTTCGTTAAAATCTTTGCCGCTAGAAAATTTATTCCGTATTTCGTCAAGCGTAAATCGAGGCATCAGGTGCAGTGAATGATTATATGATTGAAATTAACAAACACTCACTTGAAAGGCAAGGTGGAATGGAAGAAAAAAAACTCGAAAACTATACTGCCTTCAGCACCAGCATTGTAATATCATCCGACTGCGGTGTGCCCTGGGTGTGAGATTCGAGTGCCTGCTGAACTCTCTGTATGATTTCCTTTGCAGAGAGGTGCGTCGATTCTTTAAGAATAACTTCAAGCTGCTCTTCCGTGAATTGGTCGTTACTTTGATTCATCGCCTCGCTCACACCGTCGGTGTACATTACCAAGACATCTCCCGGTGAGAGTATGACTGAAGCTTCAGCATAGGGAGTTATTGTTTTAAAGACACCAAGGATAAGTCCACCTTCCTCCAATCCTTCTATTGTCCCATCTTTTCGCAGGAGGTACGGTGGGTTATGTCCAGCGTTGGAGAAACGAAACTGATGTGTTTGTGCATCAAGAATCCCCCAAAAGAATGTGATGAATTTACTGCCGCTGCGAGTATTCGCACATGTGAGATCGTTGATCTGCCCGGTGGTTTCAGAAACAGATGTGCAATGTGGAGCAAGCGCTCTCAATGCCGCCTGCACATTTGCCATCAACAGGGCCGCCGGTGTCCCTTTACCTGAAACATCGCCAATTGCAAGGATGTATTCTCCGTTTTGACGCGTTATGATATCGTAATAGTCGCCGCCGACTTCCTTCGACGGAATGGTCAGTGCCGCAATATCGAAACCGGGAATGGATGGAAGCTTCTCCGGTAGAAGTCCCTGCTGAATTTCCCGTGCAATATTCAGCTCATCTTCCATTCGTTGTTTTTCTATAGCATCTTTGAATAGATGTGCGTTTTCGATTGATATTATTGCAAGGTTACCGAGCGAGTACAGAAATTCGAGATCTGCGCGTGTGTACACGCCGCCGCGTAATCGCTCACCAAGAAGAATCATCCCTTTTGTTTTATGCTGGATATGCATAGGTACAACCGCCGTAATGCCAATCTGAATTAATTGCGCCGCTGCAATTCGGTATGCCTTCTGCTTCAGCAAGTCTTGCGTTGTTGCAGAGTGTTCGAGATCGCACAATGTGGGAAGAATACTTTTCAAGTTTGCACTTCTTTCAATGCGCGATTCGACGATATTTAATCCATCAGGATCCCGTAGGCACAAGGCATATTTTTTTACTCCAATTTGTCCCAGCAGTGCAAATGTTACCAATCGCACCACTTTCTTTTCATCCAACCCAACATTAAACTCTTTGCTCAAATCAAAAAGTGTATTGAGTTCCTGAATTTTTCGATCGAGATTGCGATTGGCTTCTTTCACCTGATCGATGATAAGCGCCTTCTCGATTGCTGCGCCAGAGAGACTGACAAGCGATTGAATGAGCCGCTTATCCGCTGCGGAATACGACGGCTTCGATAGCCGCTCACCGAGCGTAATGTATCCTACAATGCGGCGCTGTGAGAGAATCGGGATAATCAATGACTGCTGATGATGCTTCAGAAATTTAAACCATCCTGTATTATCCTTAGGAAGTTTTGCCGCAACTTGTAAAGAACGCAGCGGTCGATCGACTTCTAAAGTCTGTCCTATGACAGAATGATCGATCCCTTTTGCGGTAATGATCTGAAATAATTTTCCACTCCGTTTGAGAAAAACCATACCCCGTGTGACCAGCATCTTGCCCATGAGTGTTCGCAGGACAGTGCTTAAGATAAAATCGAGGTCAAGTGAGGAATTAACGACGTTGCTGAATTCGAACAGTGGAAGAAAGTCGGACGCTTCTTTTCTCTCCGCTGTGTCTGGTTGTGTGCGGGCGCGCCTCATCGCTCCCCGCCTGTACCAGTGGGAACATTCGAACGATACTTGATAAGACGGACTTCGTTTCTTTTCCCCGGAATAAAATTATATTCAACTTTATCCATTAATCGCTTCATCAAATAGACACCGAGTCCGCCACGCCGCTTGTGGCCCATATGATCTTTTAAATCCGGAGTACGGATCAATGAAGGATCGAACGCTTTTCCGTTATCATAGATGCGTATTTCGAAAGAGCGTGTGCTGGGGAAAATGGAGATCTCAATCTCTTGATCTACAGCATATTGATATGCATGCTTGATGATGTTCGTGCACGCTTCATCGACAGCGAGAATAATATTAGCAACATCTTCCTCAGAGAAGCCGAAGGTGCGAGCTGCGGCATCGACAAATTCCCGCACTTCCACAAGACTCTCTGTCCGGCTTACTATTCTCTTCGATATGTGCTTTGCTTGCGTTTTCATTGATTCATAAATCTTCGTTTCTATCGAAACAAGACTTAATTATTTCTTGATTTCTTTAAAGCGCGATATCGCTTCTTGTTCATCTTTATAAATTTCATACAGAATAGGAAATCCTAAAAGATCGAAAACGTTGTAGACTTTCGGCGACATGTTGGTCAGTTTAATGTCTCCCATATTCTTGCGGATATCTTCTACATACGCCATAAAAACACCCAGCCCGGCGCTGCTGATATAAGAAAGATCTCGGCAATTGACAACGACATTATACTTCTTCTCAGTTAATAATTTCTGAAAAGCAGTCTCGAGATCAGGTGCAGTATGAGCATCAAGATATCCCTTGAGCTCAATCACACTGACACCGTCTCCATCTCGATGGTGGATTTTAAAATCAGTCATGGTGGTCTCCTTCTTGTAACTCTCTCTTTACAGTTTCTTCCATCTCCATCCTCTTTATTCTTTAGAATTTCCAAGCCATTTCACCACAACGAGCGTTACATCATCAGTATACGCTCCTTGTCCTATAAAAGTTCGAACGCTTTGCAAAATCTTGTCCTTCATCACTTCCGCTGAACAGTCCCTGCATTCCCCGGCAACTTGGACTAAACGATCATATCCATATTCTTCCATTTCCGCATTTCGTGCTTCGGTGATGCCGTCGGTATAGAAAATACAAATGTCTCCGTGTTTCAGCTTGATTTCGCGCTCTTCCGTCGCCTGCGCAAATTGAGAACCATTCGTTAACCCCAACCCAATTCCCGATGACCTCACTAATTCTGACGAGCCACCGGAGAGAAGAATCACCGGACAGTGTCCAGCACGCGCCAATGTGAGCGATGTATGGGGAATATCCAGTACAGCATAGACAGCACTAATAAACGCATTCTTTTCCAGACTTTCCTGGAGTGTATCATTGGCGCGCAACAATAATTCCCGTGGTGTTGAGCAAATTTTACTCAACGATAAAACAATCCCTTTCAACTCCGCCATATAAAATGCGGCAGAGACACCTTTCCCGGATACGTCCCCGACAACAATTCCTATGCGTTCATCCGGAAGATTGATGACATCATAATAGTCGCCGCCGACTTCCAATGAGGATTCGGACACAGCGGCAAATTCCACCGAGGGTATGTCCGGCAACCGCTGAGGAAGGAGACGCTTCTGCATCCGCTGAGCCACCATCATTTCTTGATGGAGACGTTCACGCTCAATCGATTTAGCGATGAGCCGGGAATTTTCAATAGCAATACTGACATGATCTGCAAACGTCGTCATCACATCGATATCGTCCTGGTCAAAAGCGTTTTGATATTCTTTTGTTGCATAAAGAACGCCGATGAGCTCTCCATGTGAAAGGAGCGGAATGGCGAGAAGCGATCCGCGCGCGAAACCCTTCTCCTTGAGATATTTTGTTCGCCGATCAGACCAGATATCCTCAATGAGCAATACTTTTTGTGAATCTACAAGATAACGCTTCAATTGGGTTCCATCATCGGCACCGATAAGATCAATTTCGTTCTGCGTGATGTTTTTCTTCGAAACCACATCGACAGACATCTCGCCCGTCTCGACATTCACGGAGAACAATTCCAGCCAGACACTGCGTGCATCGCATACCTCCGAAGTCATCTGTGTTACCGTATTGACCAGATCATTGAAATCAAACACTTGCGTCACCAATCGGCTCAGATTATGCAGCGAGTTGAGCTCCGATTGTTTCCTTTCAAACACTTCCGCTGTTGGCAAGTGAAAGAGCGTACTAATAAACGTAACGGCGAAATAGATCGTTCCGAAGATGGCATTCAATTGAATGAACGTATGTAATGGCCGGCTATAGGAAATGATTGCATTATTGCTCCCCGATCCAATAGCAAGATAAACATCCAGCATAATGAGTGCGATAGACATCAGAATTGAATAAACAATGGAATAAATCTTTTCGCGCTTAGAAAGATAGACGATCCAATTCTGCTTGAATGAATTCACGACAATAAACATTATCGCGCAAGAGAAGAATATCGGAGGCAAGAATGTGTCTTCCAGATGGAAGAATGGGAGATCAGCACCGCATGCAGCGAAGAGAAAAATAAGGTATGCGAGATAATAGCGCCATGTCGATTTTCGACGTTTGAAAAGAATCATGTCGTGGAGAGTAAACAAAACATACAACGAAACAACTGCAAGCACGAGAGCAATCAGTGTCGAAAATAACATGAAAATCGCCGAACGATACATATTCATCGTTTCCCGCCCAGAGAATTCGGGCGGTTGGAAGATTACGGCTACCCCAACAACAAGCAATGAAATTACAACGGCAAAGAAAACGCGTCCGATCTCTTTTGGTGCGTTGCGTGATAGAGCTTTACGTCGATTTTCAATAAACAAACCGATAAGAGTGAACGAGACAATCACAAAGAGTTCGCGAAACATCGTGAGACCGGCGATTTCAAAATTTACAGCAGCACGCACTACATCATACGTGTAGACAACCGGTAAAAAGACTGCTGGAATTACCAAGAGTGCTATTCGCTTCAATCTCGACATGCTTTACTTACTTTGTTTTCACAGAAATGAATTTCATAGATACGACCAATGATATTCGGACAATTTTCATTCTATGTCTCATCCGGCAGAAGATGGTTTTGAACTATCTCTATCTAATTCGATAGATCCATAAAAAAGTTACAAAAAGAAAGAACAAGAATGAAGAACTATTAGATGGTTAGAGGAATGGAAATCTAAGGATACGATTTAAATGCGTTTTCTGTTGCAGGAGCGACATGCTGTCACTCATCGATAAGAATTTGAGTAGAAAATGAAGGAAGGATGCCAATGCCCCTTTTTGACTTAGGCGATAGGCATTGGCAATCTTCGTTAGGCATAACAATTCAATTATGAACTATACTCCGCGATGAAACGATCCACTTCCTGGGCATAGGTGGAGGTAGGAAACTCCTTCTTCAGTGTTTGAAGAAGCTCGACAGCTTTTTCTTTCTTCCCTACAGCGGCATAGTTGACAGCCGATCTCTGCAAGTTTTCCGGCGCTTGCATAAGCGTCATATTCTTCGATGCAGCTTTCTCAAAATAGGAAGCTGCTTTGCTCAAATCACCTTTCGCTTCATAACAAGCAGCTGCACCTGCAATAGCTGAAGCCGAGACCAACTTATCGCTCACGCTGATATCATCGTAGTATTCAAGAGCTTTGTCGTAATTTTTTAAGGCATAATAGGAATTTGCTAAATACAATTTCGCAAGTTGACCTGTTTTGGTACTGCCATGCTCATCCACAATAGCCTGTAAACCCTGCGTGCCTTCTTGAGGAACCCCATTGATTGCTAGATTAAATTTGCCTTCATCGTAGTATGGTGTAACCTTTGCCAGCATCGTAGTTGCTTTATCATTAGATTCAGCTCTGTTTTTACTCCAGAGAAAACCAATGACCGCAACGCCTACCAACCCGATTGCAACGTAAGAAAGAATCTTCGTGTTTTGTTCTATCCAACCGCGTGTTTCAAAATAAGCGGTGACGAGTCTGTCTTCTTTGATTTCTCTCCGAGAGATTTTTTTTTGTGGTTTTAGCATAAGAGTTCCTGATTCAATAAATAAGTAATTTATGTGTACGCCCGAGGCGATTCGAACGCCTGACCTACAGCTCCGGAGGCTGTCGCTCTATCCAGCTGAGCTACGGGCGCAAGAATATTATTTCACATAGTAATGTAGAGAAGTTTTTGAAGAGATTCAAATGTTAAATAAATCCGGTAGTATTTCAATTTAACAGAGCCAGATAGTGATGTCAGTCCTGCCCGCTTACTACGGGCAAGCAAAGCGGCATTCCTGACATTCAACAGTTCGATCTCTTCGCCACTTTCTTTGAGCGCAAAGAAAGTGGCAGAAAGAAACGCTCGCGAAATCGAAATATGTTAGCTCAAGGTCATACTGAGTTTGCGAATTCGATATATATATTGTTTCGGATTAAATTTGTTCAAGGAATAAGAATCCATCAAGGCTGGGCTTAGTTCACTGCACTCGATTTCGCGGGCGCTGGGAAATGAAATTCCAAAGGTTGTCTCTTTTCGGGAGAGAAGTTTTTGAAGAGATTCAAATGATGTACAGATAGATTTCTAATCTTATACACTGCTTGCAGGATATACGGTTTTCTAGTATCTATCAAAGATTTACTTGCAACAATAACGCAGTATAATTGCTAAAAGAAATGCCAGCGCATAAATAATTTGGGCAACATTTATTTTGACATCTATATGGAATTTGGTGTTCAAAAAGGTGAGCTGAAGGTTTCCCATATCCGGATGTCCTTTTCTGAAAATTAAAAAACCGATAAACGAGAACATGAACCGCCAAGTTCTTTCTCGCCATCGGCTTCTAAAAAGGGTTTATTATGTAAGCGGTTCTTTTTCACGCTTACAATTTATGTTTATATAGTTCTTTTCTTTAGGAAGAACACTTCTCCGAAAGGGAAGAACGCTTCCCCAATATTCAACTACTCTACTTCCTTCTTCTTTTTCTTCTTCATTTCATCTAAATGTCTTTTACGATATTGCTTCTCAAAGCTCTCACGGTTGAAATCGTATTTTTTTGTCACCTCATCAAAGGCAGCAGTCTGCTTCATTCCCTTGACCACCAACTCATCTACCTCTTCAAAATGCTTTGTTTCATATTTCAGATTTGCTACTGGTCTATTGTGTAGAAGATTTTCAATTTGTTCTATTCTATTATTAAAAAATTCTTCGACTTTCTTGTGGTCTTCTTCCTTAAGCCCTGTATATATTTCTCCAGCTTTCATTGCTTGCTGACATTCATCTACAAAGTAAGCTATCCCTCTCTCAAAACATTCATGTGCCAATATTTGTAAATCGCTACGGTCTCTGAATACAACATTTCCGTTTTTTCTAACTACGAGTAATGGTTCCTTTCTGTCGAAGAATTTATTACCAATTTTACTTTTCCATTTGGTCTTCCATTTTTTCTTTTTCTCTAAAGAAAAGATAAACCAAGCAAGGTGAAGCGAATGCTTTTGAATAGCTGTAAGTGTCGATGTCCATCCACCTTTTTCTTGTGCCTCTTTAAGGAACTCGTCAAGCGTTTGTTTCACTGCAATTTCCTTTCTCTATTCCCTTTTACACTTCCATGCTCTTTGAAAGAAAAAACAAAAAACCCCAAGCGTCCGGTAGATGCTTCGCCAAAAGCCTTTCTTAACGCTCAGGGCTATATTCTCTCACAAAGAGAGAAAATAAGTATGTTGTCTTGGCGAATTTCTACCGGAACAAATTCAAATCATTCAATAAAATGAATTTTAACAAAATAAATATTCTTTGCGTAGCAACTGGTAAGACAAAGCGTACTATGGAGTTCTGGCTACACGAAAACCAACATATTCTGATTCTGCCCCCGTGTAGTTACGACCCCGGCTGGTAACATGACAGCTACTATCGTCGCTGTCATAATTACCACCGCGAAGAACTTTTTCTGACGCCCCACTGGTTAACCCAATTGGATTTGTTTGCGCTGTAGAATCATACAAACCATACCAATCGCTGCACCATTCCATTACGTTTCCGCTCATATCATATATACCAAGTTCATTTGCTGCTTTCGTGCCCACCGTGTGTGACGTACCTCCAGTCGCATTTGCACAGTTACCCACATACCAAGCAACATTACCCACTGTATCACTACCACTGAATGTATAGCCTTTGGTATTATTGCCTCCGCGTGCTGCAAACTCCCACTCCGCCTCTGTCGGCAATCGGAATTTGTTAGTTCCCTCTTCCTCGTTCAAATAACTAATCCACCACTGTATATCATCCCAGCTTACCCGTTCAACAGGCAATTTATCTCCTTTTAAATAACTTGGGTCTGGATTGAGTGGAGAGGTCTTGTTACCTTGTTTCCATTGCACTACAGTGCGCCATTGTGCTTGAGTTATTTCATACTTGCCAATGTAGAAATTGCTGAGAGTCACATCATGCGTAGGTTGTTCATCTGGGTTACCACTTTTGCTTCCCATTTTGAATGTACCTCCACTCGCTAAGACCATTTCAGGCGATGGGATATACTGTATTGAATCTACATTTGAATAAGGAGATACATTTAGGCTTGACTTCGCCTGTAAGCGGAAATAATACGTCGTATACTCATTATAAATTCCCAAGATGTTCTTCGTTGTTACAATTTCGGTAACACTATCCACAACAGTAAAACCTGATGTCGCATTCGTGCTACGTTCTATTAAAATCGTCGTCGCAAGTGCGTTATTATTTTGCCATTGTAAGCTTACTGACGTATCTGTCGCATTTATTGCTTGCAAATTAGTTGGTGCTGATAATGAATTATCTGCTTTTGCTTCTGTAGGTGTAAGATTTTCTTTTGAACAACCGGAAAGAGAAATGAGAATGAGACAAATAGAAAGTTTCTGAATAATGTTTTCATAATCAGTTCCGTTGACAGATTGTTTTTAGCTTGGTATTCTGCAAAAGCGTAAGTTTATTTTTCTATGTGTAACGATTCCTTTACTCAAACAAATTCGTGTGAGTGCCTGTGCGAATGAGAACCAATTCGGTTTCTGTTATCATATAAATAAGAAGCCAATCCGGCTCAATGTGGCACTCTCGGCAATCTCTATACTCACCGAGCAAAGAATGGTCTCTATACTTTGCGTCTAACTTCTTGACATTTGCCAACAACTCAATAATGGCGTGCAACTTTTCAATTTCACATCCGCGTTTTACGCACCGCTTGTAATCTTTCTTGAACTGCGAAATCCTCCGAAGCGTCAACATTATTTATCAAGCTCCGCAAAGAGAGCTTTGGTAGAATGGAACTTCTTTCCTTTTGCTTTTCTCGCCTCGGCAATCGCTTTGCGTGTCTCTTTATTCGGTATCTTCACATCAAACGGTATTCCATTCGCATGCTGCACCTGCTTAAAAAAAATATTGATTGCATCCGTCGTGTTTATTCCAAGCGCATTGAGGATGTTTTCTACTTTGTTTTTCAATTCCGGTTCAATTCGTGCCTGCACCATTGCTGTTCTTGCCATATGATATATCCTTTCTTTGTCTTTTATAATGTATTACATTTGCAATACAAAAGCAAATAGTATATATTTGCATTTCTCCTAAAAACAAAACTTTCATTCCACCATCTTCCGCAAAAACGGCATCACTTTGTTCACAACAAATTCCGGTGTTATCGCCATCATACAATCAAATGTTCCTATGGGGCAAGTCTTTCCGCCATGGATCGAACACGGACGGCATTTGAGCCCTTTTGTCTCAATGACAATATCGTGTGCCCCACGAGGTGCAAATCCGTATTCCGGAACGGTCGCACCGAATATTGCAAGAACCGGCACCGCCACTGCGACAGCAAGGTGCATAGGTGCGCTGTCATTTGAAATTAGTACGCGACTTCGCTTAATAAGCTCTGCTGATTGGAGCAAGGAAAGCTTTCCCGAGACATTGAAGACATTTTTTGCTTTTGACATTCCTGCAATTTCGTCGCACAAAGCGCTATCTTCTTTTCCTCCGATGAGCAAAACGGCAGAGCATTCGGAGGACAGTTGTTTGCACATTGCAGCAAATCTATCTGCGGGCCAGCGTTTTGTATTCCAGATCGTCCCGGGAGCTACTGTAACGATATAATTCTCTTCGTTCAAACCAAAACTCTCCAGCAGTGAATCCACGACCCGCGCATCTTCAGCAGAAGGATAAAGCTGCGGCAGTTCATTTTTGTTTATCAGAAGTGATAGAGGACTGAGTAATGATAGATTTCGGTCAATTTCATGGTTAAGAGGATCGTAATGCACAATTCTTGTAAATAGAAATCGACCTGCACTTCGATCGAATCCTATGCGAACATTCGGTTTCAGCAGCCACCCAAGCAGCGCGCTTCGTAATGAACGATGTGGGATGACAATCAAATCATAGTTCTTTGCGCGAAGTTGATTCCGAAGGCGCCAAAAGCCTATCAATCCATTATCCTTGCCCCTTTTATCGTATGCAATGATACTGGAAATTGCGGGGTGATGAGAAAATATATCTACAGTTCTTGGAACAACAACAACATCGATGGATGATTGCTGATAGTTCTTTTTGAGAACTTGAATAAGCGGTAACGTAAGAATCGCGTCGCCGATGAACGCCGTCTGTATAACAAGGATATTGTTGAACGTTCCACCCACTACGCTGTCTCCGTTTGATCTTGTACATGCTTCCATCGTTTATGCATCCACATCCATTGCTCGGGGTATTGCCGTATTATTGCCTCCGTCATGTGTACCTGGCGGCGTGTCAGTTCAAGAATATTTTCATCTGAAACACCGTCTAAGTCGTCGCTTGGCACGTGCACAAAGCGCATCGTGTAGTTCCCATTCTCTTGTCTCACAGTGCATCCTAAAATGATCGGCGCCCCCGTCTTCAATGAAAATATTGCAGGCCCCTGAAAAGTCGGCACGTTTCGTCCAAAAAAATTTACTGCCACACTTTCCTTCGGAGCTGATTGGTCAGCAGCAAGTGCAACAATTCCACTCTCCTGAAGTGTTCTAAGAATTTCCCGAACGCTGATACCCATCGCCACAATTTTAATTCCAAACAATTCGCGCCAGCGAGTAATGATACGATCGACCAATAAGTTCGATTGAGGTTTTGCGATAGCACACACTGGCGTATCGGAATAAACCGTGACTGCCTGAGATGCAAGTTCCCAGCTGCCAAAATGGGCAGTGAGAAAAATAATCCCTTTCTTTTTCTCTTGGAGTTGTTGCAACAATTCGATGTTCTCGATGTGCACTCTTTGTTTGATCCCGGTCTTTGTAAAATTTGGATACCAGAGCAATTCAAGAAATGCCGCGCTGACGCTTTGGAATGATCGAAAAGCGATTTGTCGCCGCTTTGATTCCTCTATTTCTGGAAATGCATGCCGAAGATTTTGGAGCGCTACGTTCCTCCGCGATTTTAAAAGAGGGTAGGCCAATCGGGCGAGTGCAAATCCGGTTTTATGAACAAGGTGCAGCGGTAAACGCTGAACGATAAAAGCAGACGTTCGAAAGAAAATATATTCTACAATATGTTTTGTCTTATAGGGCACAATGCTTTATTGTATTCGCTCATTCACCCATAACTTTTACGAGGAGGCGTTTCTTTCGTTGACCGTCGAATTCGGCGTAATAAATTTGCTGCCATGGACCAAAGTCCAGTTTACCATCTGTTACTGGAACGATGACTTCATGATGAATGAGAAGACTCTTCAAATGCGAATCGCCATTTGTCTCACCCGTGCGATGGTGTCGGTAATTCGGGTTGAACGGTGCAAGCTTTTCCAGCCAGTCATCGATATCCTGGATCAATCCTGATTCTGCATCGTTCACATATACTCCAGCCGTGATGTGCATTGCAGAAACAAGAATCATCCCATCTTTGATTCCACTCTTTGCAAGAATTTCTTCCACATCCGATGTTATGTTGATGTACTCTCGATGCTTTTTTGTATTGAACCAGAGATGTTCTGTATAATATTTCATTGGATGTTCCTTAAAGAAAACACATACAACCGAGGATCGCCGTACTTATCTCAATTCTATTACCGCAGGACGCTCGCCGTTCTTTCAATCCGTTCATATCTTTCCAAATACATCGAGCAAGAACATCTTTCCTGCTTCTGTTCTTTCAACTCGAATCTTCCGATTGATCCATGGAAACTCTTCACCGGGATTCCAGTTTCCTTCGGCTCCGCTATTTGTGTATTTATATTCTATCTCAGCACCTGTCGGCAGGACAAGCTCAATGGTCCAGATGTTGTCACCTGCAACTTTATCACCATGAGTGCCATCATCGTACAATCGCACTTTGTTCGGAATCCAGTTTCCCAATTCTTCATAATTCCCAACAAGATAAAGAGACGTTCGGATATACATTCCACGCGCATCACACTGAAATGCTACTGTGACTAAATCACACTCACTTTGCGCCATCGTACCCTGAGAGTGGCGCACTATATTCGGAGTAGTCATGGAAACAATAGGCTTGAATTCACGATTTGGCATTTTTCCGCCGGCAAGTTCTGCAAACTTATAAATATTTTTCAGGTGTGTAATATAGGCAAGATCAAATGGTTTTTCACCTGCAGGAGTATTCTGATCAGTTCCGTACCACCAGAACCAATCCGATCCTTCAGCTGCGTACATTGATTCCCATGCACGGAATGCATACCAGGCTTTAGTCTTTTTCCTTGGGAATTGCTTCTTCGGTTGAGGTCGACGAAGTCCTGAAGCTTCCAAATCATTTCGTGCAAGAGAAAGGTATTCCCATGCTTTATTCTTTTCATCCTGGCCGATCCAGGTATCGTAATTTGCGTTGATCCATGAACCGGGCCACAACCATTCAATCTTTTGAAGCGTTTTAACGGGATGTGCTGATACCATGCGATTGGGATTGCCATTGATGTATTCGGTAACGGTTGTCGTTATCACCTGCCGCGTTTCAAATAAAGCGGTAAGTTTCCTGTAGAGCGCATTTTGGAAATCCTTTCCATCATTGTCGTACCGATACCATTCCCACGCATTTTCTCCGTCGAGGATGACTGTAAGCAATCGATCTGGTTCGTCATCCTTGGGAATATATTTCAAAACACCCTGGATAAAATCTTCTGCGGCATCTTCGCCTAGATAGTTTTTATAAAGAAATCCAATCTTGTCCGATAATTCTGTTTCTCGAAATACAACGACGACTGCATCTTTCTTCCCCGAGTCGTGTTCAGGGAAAACCACATAGGGATAGAAGCAAGGTTGATCTCCCGGTTTTGACCGTTCTAGAATCTTTTGGTCTGTCGCCACCCATTTGATTCCTTGATGTGCAAAAACCGGAATTACATCATGTGCTACTGCACCTTCGCCAGGCCACATACCCGTTGGATTCATTCCAAATGTTTTTTTATAGGCTTGTACGGCTTTTGCTACCTGCGCTTCGGCATCTTGAGGGAAATGGTAACGCGCCGGCATTGTGCGGCTTGGTTGACAAAGTAATGCCAGATCTGAATCATAAATCAACGGAAGGATGGGATGATAGTACGGTGTTGTGAGAATCTCGATCTGGCCTTTGTGCTTGGCTGGATGATACATCAGCTTCTTGTGAATGGGCACAATCGCCGAGAGAACCTTGTACGTTTCAGCAATGATACGATTGCAATCTTCTTCTGTAACCGTTTTCTTCAACGTGTACGTTCCATCCACATTCTTCTGGATGATGTCTGTGAGATTCATTGTTACACCGGTTGCCAACTTCTGCGGCCGCTCAAGAAAATCAGGATCGAATAAGGCAAGATAAAACCAATATTTGACTTCACGAATATCCTGCTGAGACATTCCCTTGGCTCCTCCCTGATCATATTTTTCTCTCAGCATCTTGTATTCGGGAAATCGCGCAATGACAATTTCACTTACGCCAAATGCATTCCAACTATTCGTGAAAAGAAATTTTAAATCTCTTTCATTGAACTCCCCTGTCGGTTTGAGCGCTATATCAATCCACGGATCCGTTTTGTCGGCATACTGAGTGAAGTACTTCTTCGCATCTACACGATTTTTTTTTACGTCTACAAACGGCGCCAAACGTTCAACGTAATACACCTGCAGCTGTAATAATAGTGAAGAGGTCAAATTAACTGTGAAATGAATATTGGGATACTTCTCAAGTATTGCCGCCATATCATAATAATCCTTGGTCCCATGCGTACGTACCCACGGTCCCTGCAATTGATCGGATTCTGGATCGAGATATAACGGCTGGTGCTGGTGCCAGATGATATTGAGATAAAGAGTCTTCCCGGTTTTGGGATATATATCTTTCATATGGTGATCCCTTCTTCAATCACACACTACACCGCTGTATAAATTATGCAGATCATGTAAATGAGATCTCAAAAAAGAAAACAGACAAAAAAGGCGTCAAGAGTTTTTATCTCGACGCCTTTCAATGCACACTTAAACCGTATTTTACTTCTGGCTCAGAACTGCTTCTTTTGCGGCCTTTGCAACACGGAATTTTACGACTGTCTTTGCAGGAATATTAATTTGTGCTCCAGTGGCTGGATTGCGTCCAATACGAGCCTTTCGATCAACTAAAACCAATTTACCAATGCCCGGCAGAGTAAAAGAATTTTTTGCTTCCCGGTATGCCAGGTTCGCAATCTCTTCCAAAATGCCAACGGCATCTTTTTTCTTCAACTCAAACTTGCTTGCAAGATGAGCTGCAATCTGGCTTTTCGTCATTGCTTTTCCCATAAAAGTCCCTTTATGAATGGTGAATTATTTGTGGATTATTTTTTATCTACTGATTTAGATAAGGGAGAACACATGTTCAACTTTCCGATATCATAAAAATGTTGCCGAAATATTGGGGTTTTTCATTCAAATGTCAACATAAATATTCATTTTCCTCAATGTTTTCAATATGTTTCTTAATCGACTTTGGGCGCACTTTTAGAGATAAAACAGTAAATTGATGGTTGCGACATCTTTTACTGCAACAATCTGAATGAACATTTCCACTTCTGAACTCATTTCATTCAAGAAGATCTCTTCGACTTTATTGATAGATGACGATCTCAATTTGTTACTGGATGGGAAAATCCAGGATTTATTACTTGAGACAAAATAAATGGCAATTCTTTCAAAGAATCTTTTTCTTCAACTAATAGAATACTCTTGCTTCGCTGAACATTATGCCTTAAATTTCTATGGTCTTATGTTGATGGGGTCGTAGCTCAGCTTGGTTAGAGCGCCTGCCTGTCACGCAGGAGGTCGAGGGTTCGAGTCCCTTCGGCCCCGCATAGCTGAAAAACCCCTGCATAGGGGTTTTTCAGTTTCAAGAAGTGTCAGAAATGCTCCTCTCATCATTCCCGAGATGTCAATCATAGGTTTTTCCTTAAAAAGCGCACATCTCCCCTGCAATTTCCTTGATACTGTTTGGAGCAATTCACTCGCTTCAAACAGTATCACGCTTCTCGTTGATAAGGTATTTAGCAGCGACCATTTCGATAGTGCAGGGAGATGGCTGTCCTTTATAGATTAAACGCAATGCATCAAGATCGGATTTCCAAACATAATCGCCGGGTGCAAGCAAGCAGACGCTGCCAGGTTCATGTGTCATAGAGAGCCTTTTATCATTGAAATAATAATGATCCTCATTGACTTCAGTGGGATATGCACGCATTAAAGGAGGGATATCGTTTGGCTTAAACCAGAGTTTAATTTCTCGTTCAGCGTCAGCATCTGTTGCCGATGCGTGAATAAGATTATCGATACGATCTCCAATGACATTGCCGGCAGCATCTTTAAGTTGAACGATTGTGCCCAAGGCACGAATGCATCCCGGACTTTTTTCCCTTGCTTCGTTAGGATTTGTTGGACCGGCAATTGCCCGTATCTTTGCGATTGCTCTTGGACCTTGAAAGACGAATGCTATCACTCTCCGTTTCCAGGGATCATTCGGGTAATGTGCGAGTCCTATAAGATAATCTATAAGAGCAGGGAAAAAAACCTTACCTTTATGTTCGGCATAATGTTGATCGGCGAGCATTCTGTTCACCTGGACTATCTTTGCTCCGGCAAAACGCAGACCGGAGTGAACCTCTGAAAGTTGAGACAACACATATCCTATTAACGAATTCTTGAGGGCATCAGGTTTAATGAGCACGAGTGTCTGTTCAAGTTCTTCTTTATGCATAATCAAATCGCCTTTCTTTCACCATGTTTTTCTGTTAGGTTCTTTTTATACCTGTAGTATATGATTTTCAGGATGATTATGCAATAGAAGCATCTATCATTTCACTTGATAGCTTGAACAAACGCGGTGCAGTTGTACTACACATTGCCTCGCGAGGATACTCTTTACACCTTTCATTAATTTGTTTTTCGCTTTGTGAAAATGTTACAGGCCTCCGGCTGCGTGATTCATTCTTCTGGACAAGCCGAGCCTGCCTGCCCCGCCGTATTTTGGCGGGGAGCGCCTCGTCAGGTGTAATTGCCTCATCGCAATAGAACAAGTTTCTTGGTTTCTGAAAATGAGCCGGCTTGCAAACGATAAAAATAGACACCGCTTGGCATTCCATTCGCATTCCATCGTTTTGTATAATTTCCTGCCGACATTTCTTCGGAGACAATAGTTGCAACTTCTCTTCCAACCAAATCAAATACTTTCAGTGAAACGAACCCTTTCGAAGGAAGGCTAAATGAAATAGTCGTCGCTGGATTGAATGGGTTTGGATAGTTCTGCAAAAGTGCGAACACGGCTGGTTTTGCGGAAAACGACTCCTGGACATCTGTTACAGGACCGAAACTAAGGTCATCAATCTTGAACGTTGATCCTATATGATACGTGGTCCCTGTAGACAAGATCAAAATTTCAATATAAGCATCATCTGGCACCGCTGATGAAATATACGTTATGGGCGCAGTGAATTGAGTATAGCTTGATACGCTCGCCCCAGTAAAGAACTGCGCATATGCGATTAGAGTCCCACTTTTATAAAACATGACGTGGGCATAAAGCGTGTCTCCACCTACAGGAGTAAATTTATACCATCCCTTTAGAGAACTATAGCGAGCGCTGATCGAGAATTCAGCAGAGACTTCTGGAGGGTAATTTACCGTTAGATACGATACTGTCGCTCCTTGCATAGACGATGTTCCAGAATGGGCGTCACTAGACTGGGTAATAGGTATAAGCGGTGAAGCATTATCTGTAACCCAACTGGTTGGCTCACCTGCAGTCCAATTTTCAAATCCAGGGTTTGGAATTTGCGCGCTTGAAACTGATAACATGACCAAATATATGGTAATGAGGAGAATTATTTGTAACCCTGTTCTCATGTGATAACTCCTTCTGTTGGTGGTAAAAAGTGAATTATGGATGAGAAGCACAACCTTTGTAATATTAAGAAATGTACGTTCGAAATTCAATTCTATCTTTGCTTACAGCATTATCTTGGTGGTCAATGCATATCCTTCAACGATAAACGTTGTGAATTTAAGGTCCCTGCTCTATTTGTACTTTCGAATAATAAGCCGACTAATAGGCGGACAGAATAATTTTCCAATTTTATGATTGTTCTTAAAATATTTTTACTATTTCCGCTGCTTTATTTTCATTTCATGTACTACATACGCGAACACAGTTGGTCAGACAACATCCGAACCAATGTCGTTTTCCCAACACCGATGACTCCTTTAATTGCAATATAACGGACGAGTGCTCCGCCAATAAGACAGCGGACAAGTAAGCTGCGGCATTGCAAACTTCCAACACGTTGATAACTAAACAAGTTCATTCTGATACTTTCAAATCCATACTGCACCTATGCACGCCATGAATTTTGCAGTACGCTCTTTAATAAATATAGCATCTTTATGTATGAAGTTGTATTGCACTCCGTGCAATAACATTCTCAAACCTCCGTCTGCGTGATTCATTTTTCTGGACAAGCCGAGCTTGTTGAACGTTTTATGTGAAACCCCGCTGTTTTTTAGCGGGTAGCGCCTGGTTAGCGTGTGGCCTCATAAGAATCACCGTTGCACGAATGCAGACTCCAACGTTTTGAGAACCCTCTCGCGTGTCGGGAATGTCATTATTCCTACCAAGATTAATAAAACGGTAGATGCTGCATTCAGCCAATACATCGGATAAAATTCTATTGTCCCGTTCTGAACCCCAATCATACAAATCACAGCTCCGAAGAAGGATGCTCCTTCAATTGGCGCCATAAGTAATAGTGAACTTGCCCGGTATAATCCCACGGCATAAAGAGCTGCCTCTTCCGGTGTTTGAATGTCAGACTGCTCGGTGAGACGTTCGGGACGCAGTTGAAGGCTTGAGAGATAGAATGCTGTTGTGGCCGCTACGAGCGTGAACATAGCATGTGCTACGGAAAGCACATCCATCAACGACGTATCTTGTTTGCCAAAGCTGTCAGGATTGAACATGGAATATAATAGAAGAACTACGAAGTAGTAGAATGAGATTCCAAGCATCAGGGTAATTCTAATGATCACAATTACTCGCAATTGTTTTGCTGTCAAGGCTTGTTCAAGATGTATTCGACTGAAATTAATTGAAAAAGTCACAATACAATTCTCTGATATTTTTTTGGATAAACGCCGCCGCGCCCTAACGGACGGGCTCCCGATAAATCGGGGTGCGCCACTGATAACTTTCATATTGTACTAAACAAAACAAGCTCATTATACCAACTTTCAATTAAACACTAAACCTATGCTCGCCATGCTTAACGTACCCAGCTGGC